>ERZ773202.233-NODE-233-length-58822-cov-11.528017_pt1 | contig 58822 bp, 47 predicted proteins | sample MGYA00580998_ERZ773202 | MGnify/ENA primary metagenome ERZ773202 (study PRJEB29015, sample SAMEA2737803) | human gut metagenome | biome: human gut; feature: human-associated habitat; material: faeces | place: China | collected 2012 ...
TCTATAGAAATAGTTTATGAATCAAAAAAGTGTCTAGTGAAATCAGGAAAAGACAGTATCACGTGATACTTGCCCAAGTAATACGTATTACTTTGCAAAGTATCACGTATTACTTTGCAAAGTATTATAGGATACTTTTTTGCGGGATGAGTGGCAGGCTGAAAATAAGCCAACTTGCCCCACCATCGACTCCTATTTAAATATAGCCCATAAAATGCATAGTATGCACAAATAGAATTAGAGTTTTGCATATAACAAAAGGCTAATAACAAAAACACATTAATGTTCTATTCGTAAGCAAAATAGGTCGTTTCGTTGATTATTGTTATCTTTTTAAGCTTTAAACTTTTTAATTTCTTACTTTTTATTTGGATATTAATTCAATTTAATATAATTTTGCAGCGTTTTATACAAATTTATAATTATCAATTGAGAGAGTATTAATATGAAGAAGAAATTAACAATGCTTATGGCAGGCATGCTTCTTTCTGGTGGAGCAGCCTTTGCCCAAACGCAGGTTAAGGGCGTTGTCGTATCTGATGAAGACGGACAGCCAGTAATCGGAGCCACCGTAAGAGTAGTAGGAACAAATGTCGGAGCCGTTACCGACATGAATGGTAATTTCAATATCACTTGCCCACAGGGAAAAAACACCCTCAATATTGCTTATGTGGGCATGGAACCTATCGAGGTTAGTGCACGTTCTAATATGCGAATTGTGTTAAAGAATAATTCTGAGAACCTCGACGAAATCGTGGTTGTGGCTTATGGTACTTCTAAGAAGGGTACCTTTACTGGTTCGGCAGGTGTTATGAAAGCCGACAAATTGGAACTTCGTCAGGTTTCTGAGGTATCAAATGCTTTGGCTGGTGCAGTAGCTGGTGTACAGGTACAAAGCAACAACGGTCAGCCTGGTTCTAAGGCTACCATCCGTGTGCGTGGTGTCGGCTCTATCAACGCTGGCAAGGATCCATTATACGTTATTGATGGTATTCCAATGCCTAACGATGCCGACCTTTCGTCTATCAACCCTGCCGACATCGAGTCGATGACAGTATTGAAGGATGCTGCTTCTACAGCCCTTTATGGTGCACGTGGTGCTAATGGTATCATTTTGATTACCACCAAGAAGGCACGCTCGGGCAAGGCTGTGGTTACAGTAGACGCAAAGTGGGGTTCTAACTCGCGCGAAATCAGCAACTACGATGTATTGCGCTCGCCACAGGAATATCTCGAATATGAATATGCTGCCATGTATAATGGTGCAACATCTAATTTGGGCTACAGTCCTGAGAAGGCTTGGCGCTGGGTGAACAAGAATATCACAACCAATTCTAATGGTGGTAGTGGTTATCAGGTGTATCAGGTGCCAGAGGGTGAATACCTCTTTGGTACAGATGGAAAGCTGAATCCTAATGCCACACTTGGATATAAGGACGAGGCTACAAACCGTTATTACACTCCTGACAACTGGGAGAAAGAAATGTTTAAGCCTACATTGCGCCAGGAATATAATGCCACAATTTCTGGTAGCAATGACGTAAACAACTTCTATATTTCAGCCGGCTTCCTCGACGATGGAGGTTTGATTTCGGGTTCTGGTTTCAAGCGTACCAGCTTGCGTTTGAAAGACGAATACAAGGTTAACGACTGGATGAAGGTTGGTGCCAACGTAGCTTACACCTATGCCAAGAGTTTCTATCCTGACGAGCAGACAGCTAAGAATTCTGCCTCATCAGGCAACGCCTTTGCCATTGCCAATTGGATGGCTCCTATTTATCCTATGTATGTACGCGATGCTAATGGCGACATTATCTACAATAATGGTCGTGCGACATACGACTATGGTACTGCTGATGATGGCACACGCGACCGTTCGTTTATGTCTATCAGTAACCCTGCCGGTCAGCTGAAATATGACAAAACAGAGTATCTTATGGATATTCTCAACGGCAACTGGTTTATCGATATCACTCCTATTGATGGTCTTTCGCTGAAGGCTCAATGGGCTATGAATGTTGACAACACAAAGAAGAATATGTTGCAAAATGCCTACATGGGACAGTTTGCAAGTATGGGTGGTGGAGCAGGTCAGTATCACACTCGCAGCTATGGTTTCGACCAGCAGTATATTGCCAACTATGTACGCACATTCAACAACAAGCACAATATCGACGTGACATTGGGCTACGATGGATATAAATATAAGTACGATTATCTTTCGGCTTATGGTACAAGCCTCTACAATCCTGAGAGCTACTTCGTGAGCAATACCGTAGCACAATGGGCTATCGAGGGATATCAGGACAACTATTCTACAGAGGGTTACTTCGCACGCGTCAACTATTCGTACGAAGATAAGTATATCGGCAACATTGCCGTACGTCGCGACGCATCTTCACGTTTTGCTAAGGACAACCGTTGGGGTACTTTCTGGTCAGGAAGTGCTGCATGGATAGTAACCAAGGAAGACTTCATGAAAGACCTCACTTGGCTCAACCTCTTGAAGGTAAAAGCTTCGTTTGGTCAGCAGGGTAACGACGATGTAGACAACTACTATGCTTACCTCGATCAGTTTAAGATGACTGGTGATGCTACAGGTATGGCTGATGGTACACTCTACTACAAGGGAAATCCAGACCTTACTTGGGAGAAACAGACAGCATTCAACGTAGGTTTCGACTTCGGTATGTTCGACAACAAGTTTACAGGTAGCGTGGAGTATTTCTCACGTAAGTCGAGCGACATGCTCTACTACAAGCCTATCGCAGGTTCATTGGGTTACACCAAGATGCCTATGAACATCGGCTCTATGACAAACTCTGGAGTTGAGTTCGACCTTGCTTACAACATTCTCCACACTAAGGATATTACATGGGATGTAAACTTGAACGCTACATTCATCAAGAACAAAATTAACGAACTTCACCCAGACCTTAAGGGTAAGCTCATCGACTCACCTTATATATACGAAGAGGGTTACTCTATGTATCGCATGTTTATCCCAGAATGGGCTGGCGTAGACCCTGATAATGGTGATGCTCTCTGGTATTACAACGCTACCGACGAGAATGGCAAGGTGACACGCGAAAAGACCAACGATTATACTATCGCTGCACTTACATCTAACCGTATTGCTACCGAAGACTTTATGCCAACAGTATATGGTGGTTTCGGCACAACCGTGAAGGCTTATGGTGTAGACTTCTCTATCCAGGCTTCATATCAGCTCGGCGGTACAATCTATGATAATGGTTATGCACGATTGATGCACGCAGGATATAATTCTGATGCAGGTACAAACTGGCACAAGGATATCCGCAACGCATGGACAACTCCTGGTCAGATTACAGATGTGCCACGCTTGAATTCGCTTTCAGATAATGCTAACTACGCTTCGGCTACATCTACTCGCTTCCTCACAAGCAGCGACTATTTGTCAATCAACAACATCACTATTGGCTACACATTACCAAAGCAGATTGTAAATAAGTTGGGGCTTACCAAACTTCGCGTTTACTTTGCTGGCGACAATCTCGCAGTATTCTCTGCCCGCAAGGGTTTGGACCCACGTCAGAGCTACACCACAGCAACATCTGGTACATACTCAGCTATCCGCACATTGTCGGGCGGTGTAAGCTTAGCTTTCTAAGAGATGAACTGAAAAGAATAACAACTTAACGGAAAAAGAAAAATGAAAATAAGATATATATTGTCAAGTGTCGCCTTAGTATCTTTGTCGCTGACATCATGCTCTGATCTCGACACAGCTCCTGAGGGCAACATCATAACATCAGACAAGAAAGGCGAGATATTGGAAGAAATGCCTGAACGTGGTTTGGCTGGTGTGCGTGCCATATTCCAAGGTTTAAGCGCTTATGAACCTAACTACGAAGCTTTTGGTAAGATAGAACGCCATAACGATATTGGATATCCATCGGTATTGATGTTCACAGATGCTAACACAGAGGATGTTGTTAGCGACCCTAACGGCTATAACTGGAATGAAAACAGCCTTGACTATAGCGACAGAACATATACAAGCTACGAATCGCAGATAGTATGGAACGACCATTATAATGCTATATATGTGGCTAACACCGTGATAAAAGGCTATAACACAGGCGAAGACCCAACAAACGAAGAGGCTCGCTTCTTCTATGCTCAGGGACTTGCAGCACGTGCGTATTTCTATTTCAACCTTGCACAGCTCTACCAGTTCACATACAAGGATAACGAGACTAAGCCTTGTATTCCTGTAGTAACAGACGAGAATACTGCAAAGTCGCAGGTAGAGGGTACTCCTTGCTCTACTGTTGAGGAGACATACACTCAGATAAAGAGCGACATCGACCACGCTATCACATTGCTCGAAGGTACTTCTTACGAGCGCGAAGACAAGCGCTATATCTCGCTTGCTGTAGCTTATGGTATTCGTGCCCGTGTAAACCTCGTGATGCAGAAATGGGCTGATGCTGCTTCTGATGCTCAGAAGGCTATCGATGCTGCAGCTGCAGAGGGCGTTACTCCTGCTGGCATTGACGACGTGAAACTCCCTACCTTCGCAAAATCTACAGAAAAGGATTGGATGTGGGGTATCCTCGTTGCCGAGAGTGACGAAGTGGTACAGAGTGGTATCGTAAACTGGATTTCGCATTGCGGTACATTCAACTATGGTTATGGCCAGTATTCTAAGGGTCGTCAGATTAACAAGAAGCTCTACAACAAGATTCCTGCTACCGACGTGCGTAAAGGCTGGTGGTCGGGCGAAGATAAGTTGAACCACTTCTTGCCAGACAAATACAACACATACCTTAAGGCTAAGGGCTTCCCTGCTTACACTAACTGTAAGTTTGGTACCTATGATGGAACCATTGGATGCAATACTAATGCCAATGACATCGTGCTGATGCGTGTTGAGGAAATGTATCTTATCAAGGCTGAAGCTATGGCTAAGGCAGGACAGGACGGAAAGACAGAGCTTGAGAATTTCGTCAAAACCTATCGTGATCCTTCATACACATGTACAGGTGATGTTCAGGAAGCAGTTTACTTCCAGAAGCGTATCGAGCTTTGGGGCGAGGGTATGATATGGTATGACGCAATGCGTTTGAACAAGGGTGTAGACCGTCGTGGTGGTGGTTTCCCTGCATCTGCAGTATTCAACATTCCTGCTAACTCTCCTATCCTTCTTTGGCGTATACCTCAGACTGAGATTAATGCCAACATAGCCCTTAGCGATGCAGACAACGACTTCAGAACAGAAGCTGCTCCAAAGGCTGTGAAGGACGAAGAATAAAGCAAGAGAGCTTGAGCAACAACAATTATTCACAAACAGAAATTTGACAACAATGAAAATAAATAAGTTTTTCTTAAGTCTTGCTGGTGCCACCATGCTGTTGGCATCATGCGGTGTCGAAGATTTGGAACTTGGCAATTCTACTACAGCTCCTGTAAGCAGTAGCTGTCCATCTGTAGAGTTTGCTACTTCAAACAACACCGCTGTAGAAGTAGACCCTACAGACACTCAGTTCAATTTAACTGTAGTGCGTAAAGATAGCGCTGCTGCAGAATATGACATCAAAGTTGTAGAGAACGAGGATAATGCTTTTGAGGTGCCTGCAAAGGTTACATTTGCTGAAGGCGAGACTTCAAAGGATATTGCAGTAAGTATTAAAGACGGTGCTAAGCAAGGTGAACCTTTGGCTCTCGAACTTACATTTGACGATAGTCTTCTGAATCCTTACACCGTAGGCTACAAGGTGTTGAGCCTTACTGCTACCATCATCAAATGGGAGACCTATGGCAAAGGTTATTGGGTTGGCAATATCATCAATACTTTCTACGGTGTTCAATCTCTACCACTTGCAGTAGATATCGAAAAGGCTGTTACAGCCACTTCCACAAAATATCGCTTCGCAAGTCCTTATGGAAAAGTTGGCGAAGAGCAAGACGAACTTGGTGCATTCCTTGCATATCCTTACAACGAGGCTGGCAACGTTACTGGTAGCAATGAGAAAGTAGTTATCTCTGTCAACAAGCAAGACAACTCAGCATCAATGGCTGTAACAGCAATAGGTGTAGACTATGGAGCAGGTGAAATGTATATGGGTAGCGTATATGGCAACTTGTCTACAAACATTGCTTCCTACCCTCTTGGCGTATTCACCGCTTCTGAAAAGGGTGGAAAGATTGTATTTGCTGCAAACTCTCTATTCCTACAAGACAACGAAGGTCCTGCACCTTGCTCTGCTGGTGCTTCAACCCTTTATCTCTCTGCCGACGACTACAAGGCTTCTGACTTCTATAAGGAGCAGCAGACCGAAGGTGGCGATGAAGGCACTGAAGAAGGTGGCGATAGCGATGCTGGCAGCGAAGAATAAAGAAAGCTACAGCTGATTAGCAGCTATACAACAACATAGCACAAAAAAAGTTATACAATAACATAACACCAAAGATTATCCCCGTCATAAGTATGCCTATGACGGGGATTTTTTATGTAGATATACAAAAAGGGTCATTAGCAACATCTACTAATGACCCTTTATATTTAAGATGGTTATAGCTTCTGTTTACTCTGCAGCTTCAGCTTCTACAGCACGGAAGTTTACGAGGTCTTCGGCTGTGAAGTTCTTGATATAAGAATGGTGAGCAGCACACTCAGCCTCAGCATGGCGGAGGTATACATTGATACTCTTCTTGAAGAGCTCTGGAGCATGTGTTGCATCGTCGAGCAAGAGCAAAGACATGATAATGTCGCCAGTCATCTCGTAGAGACGGCGAGCGAGGAAGTCTTGTACTTCCTGGTTGTTCTGCTCCTTAACATAGTTGAGCGCATCCTCGTAGAGGTTGATGAGCTTACCAATACGCTCGCGCATATGAGTAGCGCAATCGCAGATAGGACGCTCCATCATCTCCTTCATGATAGAGAGGTAGGTGCCATTGGTGATGTAGCGGATAGCTGCAACAACCTGAAGCTGTGTGGTACCTTCGTAGATAGAGAAGATACGAGCATCACGATACAAACGCTGACACTTATACTCCATAATGAAACCAGAACCACCATGAATCTGGATGGCATCATAAGCATTCTGGTTAGCATACTCAGAGTTCATACCCTTAGCCAAAGGAGTGAACGCATCAGCAAGACGAGTATACTTCTTCTGCTCAGCACGCTCTTCTGGAGTAAGCTTGCGCTCACGAGCGATATCGTCAAGAGCCTTGTAGATGTCTACATAGCGAGCTGTCTGATAAAGGATGCTACGACCTGCATCGAGCTTAGCCTTCATACGAGAAAGCATATCGTAAACAGCAGGGAACTCAACGATAGCTGTATCAAACTGCTTACGCTCTTTAGCGTATGCAAGACCTTCGTTGTAAGCAGCCTGGCTAACACCTACTGACTGTGCAGCGATACCAAGACGTGCACCATTCATAAGAGCCATCACATACTTGATAAGTCCCATACGTGTGTTACCACAGAGTTCGCACTTTGCATTCTTGTAAACAAGCTCGCAGGTAGGTGAACCATGAATACCGAGCTTATGCTCTATGTGACGAACTGTTACGCCGCCATCACGCTTATCGTAGATAAACATAGAGAGTCCACGACCATCGTGGGTGCCTTCCTCTGAACGAGCAAGTACGAGGTGAATATCAGAGTCGCCATTGGTGATAAAACGCTTAACACCATTCAAGCGCCAGCAGTTGTTCTCTTCGTCGAAGGTAGCCTTGAGCATAACACGCTGAAGGTCGGAACCTGCATCTGGCTCGGTAAGGTCCATAGACATAGTCTCGCCAGCACAAACACGTGGAATGTACTTCTGGCGCTGCTCCTCAGAACCAAACTCATAGAGAGTCTCGATACAATCCTGCAACGACCAGATATTCTGGAAACCAGCATCTGCAGTTGAAACAATCTCAGAAGCCATTGAATATGGAGTGATAGGCATATTCAAGCCACCATAACGGCGTGGCATAGAGATACCCCAAAGACCAGCCTTGCGAGTAGCGTCAAGGTTGTCGAATGTCTTTGAAGCGTAGACCATGCGTCCGTCTACAAGGTGTGGACCTTCGAGGTCTACATCTTCTGAATTAGGCTCAATGATATTAGCTGCTATATCGCCAGTAATATCGAGCACTCGCTTATAATTCTCTATTGCGTCATCAAAGTCAACAGGTGCATCCTCAAACTGATCTTTGTCAGCAAAGTTGCGCTCCTTAAGCTCTACGATGCGCTTCATCTCAGGATGATTCAAATAGAAATCAAACTCTGGACGATCTGAATAGTAATTTGCCATTGAATGTTTTTTTTAGAAGTTAAAGAAGTTAAAGAAGTTAAAGAAGTTAAAGAAGTTAAAGCCAAATGCCTTATTTCTATAATTCATTTGCAAATGAACTTTCTTTAATCTTCTTACCATAAGCATTAAGCAGCCTACTAGTATCCTCAATAACCATATTCATTTGAGAAGCTTCATTTTCTGTTATATAGCCAAGATCCATTGATAGAATTATATAATATCTACATTCTTCAATACTTCCTTGAGCAATATTTATGAAGCGAAGTTTGTCAGCCTTTCCTACTTTTCTAAATCCTTCAGCTATATTAGCTGGTATTGAAACTGCAGCCCTTTGGAATTGTGAGGTTAAACCAAATCTCTCATAATTTGGATAACTATTGGTTACTTGATAAACAAGTAATACAAATTGATGACCTTTTTGCCATGCCAACAAGTCTTTAAAAGAACTGCTCATATCAAAAAGAGTAATGGCTTTAACTTCTTTAACTTCTCTAAATTCTTTAACTTCTTAAGTGATCACTTATTATTCTGTTTATAATACTTTATCAGCTTTGGAACAACTTCCTCGACATTGCCAACGATTACATAGTCGGCAATCTTGTTGATAGGAGCCTCAGGGTCGTTGTTTACTGAGATGATGATACCTGAATCCTGCATACCTGCGATATGCTGAATCTGACCGCTGATACCACAAGCAATATATACCTTTGGATGAACGGTGACACCTGTCTGACCAATCTGACGATCGTGGTCGAGCCATCCTGCATCAACAGCAGCACGAGAGCCACCAACCTCACCATGCAGAACCTTAGCCAACTGGAACAACTGGTCGAAGCCCTCCTTAGAACCTACACCATATCCACCAGCAACAACGATAGGAGCACCCTTGAGATTGTGCTTAGCAGCCTCAACATGGTGGTCGAGAACCTTTACTACATAAGCCTCTGGAGATACATACTTTGAAACATCTGGATATACAGTCTCATTCTTAGCGTTGCCTTCGTAGATAGCCTTCTGCATAACACCCGAACGAACGGTTGCCATCTGTGGACGATGCTCAGGGTTAACGATAGTAGCAACGATGTTACCACCAAAAGCAGGACGAATCTGATACAATAGGTTTTCGTAAGTCTTACCGCTCTTCTTGTCTTCGTAAGAACCAATCTCAAGTTCTGTACAGTCAGCTGTCAAACCGCTTGTAAGAGATGAAGAAACACGAGGACCAAGGTCGCGACCGATAACGGTAGCGCCCATAAGACAAATCTGTGGCTGCTCTTCCTTGAATAGGTTTACCAAGATGTCGGTATGAGGAGCCGAGGTATAAGGGAACAAGCCCTCACCATCGAAAACGAAAAGTTTGTCTACACCATAAGGAAGAATCTGCTCTTCCACATTACCCTTGATGCCTGTACCAGCAACAATAGCGTGAAGCTCTACACCAAGTTCATTGGCCAACTTGCGGCCCTTTGTCAAAAGTTCCTGAGAAACCTCCTGCACCTGAGTGCCCTCGATTTCGCAATAAACAAATACGTTATTCATAATCTAAGATTAGCCAATGATTTTTTCGTTCAACAATTCTTTTACCAAATCCTCGATGTCAGCATCGCTACCTGTAAGAGTCTTGCTCTCCTTAGCCTGGAAAACAATATTCTTAACAGCCTTTACCTTGGTAGGTGAACCACTCAAACCGCACTGCTGTGGGTCGCCATCAACATCGGCAACCATCCACTGAGTGAGTGTGAGATAAGGACGCTCAGCATAGAGTTCCTTGTAAGGCATATCCTCTGTGCGCTCCATAGGCGCTGTAGCACGCTTGTACTTCATCACCAACTTGGCATTGCAAGGACGGCAAGGAGCTGCGCTACCATTTACAGTAACGAGAACAGGCATTGGAACTTCAACAGTCTCTGCACCACCATCAATCAAACGACGAATAGTAAGCTTGCCATCTTCGCACTTCTCAATATTCTCAGCATATGTTACCTGGTTTAAGCCAAGCTTCTGAGCAACCTGAGGACCTACCTGAGCAGTATCACCATCAATAGCCTGACGACCACCAATAACGACATCAACATCTCCTATCTTCTTAATGGCAGTAGCCAAAGCATAAGAAGTGGCAAGTGTATCGGCTCCAGCAAAGAGTCTGTCTGTTAACAACCATCCAGTATCTGCACCACGATAAAGGCCTTGGCGAATAACCTCAGCAGCACGTGGAGGACCCATTGTTAGGATACCAACTGTAGAACCGGGATTCTGCTCCTTTAGGCGAAGAGCCTGCTCAAGAGCATTCAAGTCTTCTGGATTGAAGATTGCAGGCAAAGCAGCACGATTGACAGTACCTTCGGCAGTCATCGCATCTTTTCCTACATTACGTGTGTCTGGTACTTGCTTGGCAAGTACAACAATTTTCAAACTCATTTCTTATAATATAATATATTATTACCTTCTTAGATTAATTTGTTTTTAGTTGCTTGCAAATTTACACGTTTTTTACTTTCAAACCAAATAAAATACACAAAAAGCAGATATTCGTGCGCAAATCATAACTTATGTGCAGTCATTTTTACCATATTATGATAGCTTGTTTGAAAAAAAATGTGTAAGTTTGCACATATTTTATATATAAACACTAATAACTACCAAAAAACAATGAAAAAATTATTATCTGCTATTGCAATTCTCACAGCAACAACAGGTGCATGGGCTCAGAATTTTGATAATCTGCCTGACCCTGTAGAAGATGTAAACAAAGTTGTAGACAACACTCCCGACTCTATAGCTAAAGCTTTGATGTCGAGACCAGAACCTGGTTCTACTCGCAAAGGCAACAACCCTGTATTGTTCCTCGTTGGCAACTCTACTATGCGCAACGGTACCAAGGGCGATGGCTCTAACGGACAATGGGGATGGGGATTCTATGCAAGCAAATATTTCAATGCCAACAAGATTTCGGTAGAGAACCAAGCGCTTGGCGGTATGAGCACCCGCACATTCTATAATAAGCTTTGGCCTATGGTAAGAACAGCCTTGAAGCCGGGCGACTGGGTGATAATATCTATTGGTCATAACGACAATGGTCCTTACAACGAAGGACGAGCAAGAGCAGTGATTCCAGGAGTTGGCAACGACTCGCTGAATGTTACCATCAAGGAAACTGGAGAAAAGGAAACTGTATACACCTATGGTGGATACCTAAGAAAATATATTGCTGAATGTAGAGCTAAGGGTGCAAACCCTATCTTGATGTCGCTTACTCCTCGTGATGCATACGATGAGAAGACTGGCAAGATAGTAAGAAAGCCTCAGACAGAATGGGCTGCTTATGTAGCTGCTGAAGAGGGAGTGCCTTTCGTTGACCTTAACGAAATATCAGGAGCAAAGCTTGACGGATTTAGCAAATGGAAAGAGAAGTATCATTTCTTTGGCGACCATATCCACACAAGTGCATGGGGAGCAGAGATGAATGCTCGCTCTGCAGCCGAAGGTATTGCTGCAAGCCACAACCCAGACCTCAAGCCATTGCAGAATATGCTTATGGGTGTTGAGCTTCCTGTGGTTGATGTGAAGAGAGAGAAGGGTAAGCCTGTAGTATTCATTACTGGCGACTCTACCGTAAAGAACAAAGATAAGGATAAAGACGACATGTGGGGATGGGGCTCGCAGGCAGGGACCATCTTCGATGCAAAGAAAGTGACATGGGTCAACGAGGCTATGGCAGGAAGAAGTACACGTAGCTATATCCGCGAGGGTCGTTGGGAGAAAATCTACAACACCTTGCAGCCAGGCGACTTTGTACTCTTACAGTTCGGACACAACGACATCTGCCCTATCAACGACAAGAAGGAAAGAGGCGTCATACCAGGAACTGCCGACACATGCCATGTATACAAGATGGAGAAGGATGGCAGATTTGAAGTTGTATACAGCTTCGGATGGTATCTGAAAAAGATGATTGACGACTGCCGAGAGAAGGGTGCTACTCCTATTCTCGTATCTCTAACCCCACGCAACGAATGGCCTAACGGAAAGATAGAACGCAGAAATGGCTCTTATGGCAAATGGTATCGCGAGATAGTTGCAGAGACAGGAGTTGACTTCCTTGACTTACACAACATCTCTGCCGACTTCCTTGACAAGAAGTTTGCAAGCAAGAGCGAAGAGAAGAGTAAGAAAGCTGCTTCTAAATATTTCAAGAAAGACCATACACACACCTCGCTCATAGGAGCAAGAATGAATGCACAGAGCATCGCCAAGGGCTTGAGAGCTATTCATAGCAAACTGGCTGATGGACTGAAGAAATAAAAAAACAAGAATGATAGATAGACTAACTGTAGAAAAGATAAAAGACGCGGCAAACATCGTAGATGTGGTATCGGAGTTCGTGACGCTGAAAAAGTCGGGAGCTAACTACAAAGGACTTTGCCCGTTTCATAATGAGAAGACACCATCGTTTATGGTGTCGCCAGCACGTGGCACTTGCCATTGCTTCGGCTGTGGCAAGGGTGGCAATGCTATCAGCTTTATTATGGAACATGAGCAGATGACTTACCCTGAAGCACTAAGATGGCTTGCCAAGAAATACAATATCGAAATACAAGAACGTGAGCTGTCGGCTGAGGAGAAAGCTGAGCAGACAGTTCGCGAGTCTATGTTTATCATTAACGAATGGACGGCATCATACTTCGAGAAACTATTGCACGAACACCCCGAAGGTCAAGCTATAGGATTGCAATACTTTAGGTCGCGTGGTTTCCGCGACGATATCATAAAGAAGTTTCGCCTTGGCTTCGACATCAACGACCGCTTTGCATTGGCAGCAACAGCCACAAAGGAGAAATACAATCCGGAATATCTTCTGAAGGTTGGACTCTGCTATAAGAACGACCATGGTGAACTCATCGACCGCTTTGCAGGAAGAGTGATGTTTCCATGGGTAGGCGTAAGTGGAAAGATTGTAGCTTTCGGAGGTAGAAAACTTGATGCTGCAACAAAGGGTGTACAACAGAAATATGTAAACTCGCCCGACTCTGAAATATATCATAAAGACAGAGAGCTATATGGTATTTACCAAGGTAAGAAGGCTATAGCCAAAGAAGACTGCGTGTATATGGTGGAAGGCTACACAGACGTGCTGTCTCTACATCAATGTGGTATAGAAAATGTTGTTGCCAACTCTGGTACGGCATTATCGTTACACCAGATACACACTCTTCATCGCTTTACTTCTAACATTGTTTTGCTCTACGATGGTGATGCAGCAGGTATCCATGCAGCTATGCGAGGTACCGACATGCTGCTATCTGAAGGTATGAACCTAAAGGTGTTGTTGCTACCAGACAACGACGACCCTGATAGTTTTGCACGTAAGCATACTGCTGATGAGTTTAGAGCTTATATCAAAGAGCATCAGACTGACTTTATTGAGTTTAAGACAAAACTGTTGCTACAAAACGAAACCGACCCACAGAAACGTGCCGACGGCATAGGCTCTATAGTAAACAGCATATCGCTAATACCAAACCAGATATTGCGCGATACATATATACACACTTGCGCTCAGCGACTTCTAATAAGCGAAAATACTCTGATCAATCAGATGAACAAGTATATTCGCGACCGCAAAGAGGCTGGCAAGACTACTCAGCAAGCAGAACCACAACAAACAGAAAGTCCAACACCACAGCCTCAGCAACCGACATTGCAAAGCAATTCTGAGATGATGAAAAGTCATGAGAGCAAGGTGGAATGGATGCTGATACAGATGGTGGTTAGGCATGGAGAATACATTGTATTGCAGAATGTGGAGACTGAGAATGGTGAGACTATGAATGTGAACATAGCGCAATACATATATTATAATCTCAGTTCCGACAACCTACAGTTTAAAAGTGAGATATTCAACAAGATGCTAACAGAGGCTTTGAACGAATCAACATCGCCCGACTTCAATGCCATGACTTATTTCGTTCATCATCCTGACATAAACATATCAAGGATAGCTGCTGCAATGAGCGAAGATAGATATCATCTTTCAGAAAAAGCTCATACAACAGCAGATATCAATGAAGAAGAAAGAAGACGCAGAGAAGAAGGTGAAAGGGAAGCTCTGCTAAGCCAAACCACCCATCTGCTTCTTGACTTCAGAATGGACTATGTGGAACAGCATCTGAAAGAGTTGCAGCAACAGATTGCAGCAAGTGCAAGAGACCTCAACGCATTAAGGGGATTGATGCAAGAGTTTAAGGATATGCAAGAGATAAGAAACAACCTTGCAAAACAACTCGGCAGCAATGTGATAGTATAAACAGGAACACAAGCCAACAGAAATATAATAAAGGATACAACTATGTACTATATAAAGAAAACATTAGAGATTTCGGCAAGCCATAGCTTGACTCTCTCATACGAAAGTAAATGCACTAATCTGCATGGTCACAACTGGATAATAACAGTTTATTGCAAAGCAAAGGAACTGAATGCCGACGGCATGGTGGTGGACTTCACCATCATAAAGAAGCAGATTCAGGATGTTCTCGACCACGCAAACCTAAACGAGGTGTTGCCATTCAATCCTACAGCTGAGAATATAGCACGTTGGATTACTGAGCAGATACCTTGTTGCTATAAGGTCATGGTGCAGGAAAGCGAGGGTAATGTTGCTATGTATGCTGTTGATGACAATGACCTATTATAATATATAATAAGGTATAATATAATAAGGTATGGAAAAATATAGAATTAACGAGATTTTCTATTCTCTGCAGGGTGAAGGACGCAACACAGGACGAGCAGCAGTCTTTGTTCGTTTCTCTGGTTGCAACCTTAAATGTCCATTCTGCGATACTGACTTCACAAAGTATCAGGAGATGTCGGCACAAGATATCATCGACAGCATGAAAGCTCTTATTGGCGATGTTAGCACAATGCCTATGGTGGTATTGACAGGCGGCGAACCTACCTTGCAAGTTGACGAATCGTTGATAGATGCTATTCATAAAAATGGGTTCTCGTATGTGGCAATGGAGTCTAATGGTACTGCCTTACCACCAAAGAACCTTGATTGGCTCACGGTATCGCCAAAGGGTAAGGTGATGGTGAAGACTTGCAACGAGCTGAAATGTATCTATGACGAAAAGGGCTTGCTTGCATATCCTGAAGGTTTAGAAGCAGAATATAAATATGTGCAACCTTGCGATGTGGGAGATAAGGAGCAAAACGCTTCTATCATGGCAAAGGCAATAGCTTTTGTAGAGAGCCATCCCGAATGGAGACTATCGCTGCAAACTCATAAGATGATAGGTTTTAAATAATAAGCATATGATATATATCCATTGGCTATTTCTATTAGTCTACACCTTAGTGATAGCAATTGCTATGCTAAAGGTGTTGATGGACAACCGACAGCCTGCTAAGACGTTGGCATGGCTATTGGTATTGTCGTTTTTGCCAATGGTGGGTATCGTATTATACTTCTTCTTCGGACAAAACACACGCAAGGAGAAACTGATAAGCAAACATAGCATGGACCAGCTTACAAAGCGATCTATGCTTGAGTTTGCAGAACAAAAGGACATCGTATATCCAGAGCAATGCCAACAGCTGATAACTCTCTTCTATAATCAAAGTACGGCGTATCCTTTCAAAGACAACGAAGTAGACATTTTTACTACAGGTCACGACTTCTTCCTTGCTTTGCTACAAGAAATAGGCAAAGCAAAGAAACATATACATATTGAATTTTATATCTTTGAAGAAGATCCATTGGGCTCTCTCATAGCTGACGCTTTGATAGACAAGGCAAGAGAGGGTGTAGAGGTGAGAGTGATATATGACGATGTGGGCAATTGGAATGTTCGTAATAGTTTCTATGAGCGCATGCGCGATGAGGGCATAAATATTCACTCCTTTATGCCTGTGAAGTTTCCTGCTTTTACCAGTAAGGTAAACTACCGCAACCACCGTAAGCTATGCGTTATAGATGGCAAAACAGGATTCATCGGAGGAATGAATATTGCCATCAGATATATAAAGGGCTCTAAAGGAATGAAGTGGCGAGACACTCACTTGATGGTGCGTGGAAATATTGTTTATGCCATACAGAAGGCATTTCTTGTGGACTGGTATTTCGTTGACCGCACTCTTATCACCAATCGCAAATACTACCCTGCTCCATCTTCTAACATCTCTAACGACTGTTTGGCTCAAGTAGTGACAAGCAGTCCGATAGCTCTATGGCCTGATATCATGCAAGGATATGTACGCATACTGCTTGAAGCAAAGAAGTATGTGTATATAGAATCACCATACTTCTTGCCTACAGATCAGATATTATTTGCTATGCGTACGGCTGCATTGACAGGCGTTGACGTAAGGCTCATTATCCCTAAGAAGACAGACTCGAAGATTGTGCAATGGGCGAGTCGCTCGTATATTTCTGAGATATTAGAGGCAGGCATAAGAGTCTATCTATACACACCAGGCTTCAATCATACTAAACTATTGGTGTGCGATGATATTATCTCTACATGCGGTTCTACGAATGTTGACTTCCGAAGTTTTGAGAACAATTTCGAGAGCAACATCTTCTTCTATCAGCAAGAGATGGCATTGCGCATGAAAGAGGTATTCTTGAACGATATGGAGCTATGTGAAGAAAAAAACATAGCCTTCAACTATGGACATAATGCCACAGTTAAAGGCTACAGAAAGATTAATCTATTCTTTATTCGATTATGGGAGTCGCTGACTCGTCTGCTGAGTCCGCTTCTTTAGTTTCCTCGTTATTCAAAGCCCCAGCTCTGAATATCGAGAAGTTTACAGAGCCGTATTTGCGATGATCTATGAACATTGGGTGATTAGTGAAATCGTTTTTCTTGCCATGTTCCAAAACAAATATTCCACCTTCCTTTAGCAGTTGCTTGCCAAATATCAAATCAGGTATAGCATCTATCTTGTCTAATGCGTATGGAGGGTCAGCAAAGATGAAATCAAACTGCTGACGACATGACTTCACAAATCTGAATACATCACCTTTGATAAGGATATTGTTGTCAACACCTATCTTGTTCATACATTGCTTTATGAAGGCAGCATGATCGCGGTCGGCCTCTACACTTATCACCGAAGCACATCCACGAGATACAAGTTCGAGAGATATACTACCAGTACCTGCAAACAAGTCGAGAGCTGTTGCATCTTCAAAATCTATCAAACCATTAAGAACATTAAAGATATTCTCCTTGGCAAAGTCGGTGGTAGGACGAGCCTTAAACGAGCGTGGTATCTCAAAATGGCGTCCTTTATATATTCCTGTTATTATTCGCATCTTATTTTTTATAGTCTATTTAATTCTTCACTCTTCACTTACAAATAAAGCATCATCATATCGATAGGCATGCCTTGAATCTTTGTTATTGGTGAGCGATTGAAATCGGCTGTAATGTTTATCACGAAGACTTTCTTCAGATAGTTCTTCATTACTTCCACAAGCCAAGTTTTATCTGGCATGTCACCACAAAGGAACAACTCATCATCAAGAGCCTCGAAGCCTAACTGTTTCCATACATACAGCATGTAATAAGCTGCATCACGAGAGTAAGGAGCCTCAAACTGATTATAGAATCTTATACGAGTCTTGTCAAAACTCACTACTTCGAGTTTACCATCATGGAAATAGCAATAAAGTCTTTTCTTCATTGAGCCAAGGCTCTTTTTATGAAGGTATTCCAATATTGGCAACATCAATGGTTGAAATCTCACATCTTCATAATGGTCGTCGACAACGAGTTTTAAGTCGCTATTAACGCCAAAGAGTGCTACAGCATTTAATGTTGGCAACATTCTGTCCATTACAGTAACACCTTCTACTGCCGAAAAGCAATGGTGGTATAGTTCATCCTTATTGTCAGCAACATACTCATCTGTAGGCACCAACAGCATCTTGGCATCTACAGACACCAAGGCTCTATGGTTAGGAGCCAACAAAATGTTGCTCGACTTGAAAGCCTGTCTGAGGTTAGCAGCCTTCGATACTCCACTCTTCACAATATATGGTTCAAAAGCTACCAACGACTCTAAGCTGTCGTCGGCAATGGCAAAGGCAAGCGAACGATTGCCCACTCTTATCGTTGTGCGAGGCTTTCTGCCTGCGATAATGTTATTCCCAGTTTGCTGCATTGTCATTATTGGAAGTTATATCGCCAAACTTCAATCCTGGATATTCTCCATAGATATTGGCATTTTCTATTATTGATGATATATACTTTTCGTTCATTCCCTTAAGGAAGTCGGCATACAAAGCAGAACATTCCATCACAGGAATCATCTTTCCACTTTTTCCTTCAACCTTCGTTGCTGCCATTCTGAATTTAGCACCTTCGGCGAAAGGAATATACTGAATGGAGTCTGCAATAAGCTTTGCTGTTATCAATTGCTTGAAATCATCTGCATAACAGCCATGGGTATTACGATAATGTTCCTGCGCACTTCGTATTATACATAGTCGCTGTTTCACTATCGTTTCCCTGCTATTTCGTTCATTGTCTCTGCATACTGGTGCAAATATGCTCATCAAGCATGTTGCAAGAAGCACCACTACACTTACCGACAACAACAATATCTGTATTTTCCTCTTCGTCATCTTCTTTACTTATAATATAAGTGCGATTTATTGACATAAACCGCTACTCTCTGCAAAGTTAGTGCAAATGAGTGGAATAACAAAACAAATACGAAGTTTTGTTTTTTATTCCCGAGTGCAGCCTAACTTATTTAAAGTTAGTGCAAATGAGTGGAAAGTTAGTGCAAGCGAGTGCAATGTGAGCGTGCTCACGAATTGCCGAGTGAAGCCTAACTTGTAAAATAACAAAACAAATACGAAGTTTTGTTTTTTATTCCCGAATGCATAAAAAGAATGATACATTACGAGGCAATAATTCTACATCATCATGCGTTTAATAAAGAAAACTATATTAATAAATGACAAACATGAAAAAAACAGCAATTATTATGTTGATGTTAGGCATTTTGAGCTTCGAAAGCTTTGCTCAAAGCCGAGTAGGAACATTTTCTATCATACCAAAGATAGGAACAAATATCGCAAGTGTCACCAACAACAAACTCTACACAGATGTTAATGACAAGTTAGATAGCAAGTCAAATACTGGTCTTACCTTTGGTGTAGACTTGCAATATCAAGCAACCGACAGAGTCGCATTATCTGCAGGCATTGGCTATTCACGTCAAGGATATAGATATGACGACACAAAATGGAAGTCAGAATCCGAATCAACAACAGAATATGATGTATATGAAACATGGACTGACTCTCACCAAAACATCGACTACCTTACAATCCCTGTAATGGTTAAATACTATCTGTTTCCTAACTTCACAATTGGAGCAGGTGTACAGGCTGGTTTCATCCTTGATAACAAATGTAGCTACGAGGTATCATCATACAAAGAATATCCTAATGGCTTAAGAGAATATTCAAACAAATCAGAAGTTCAAGAGATAGAATTCACAAACAAAACTATGAATGCCTTCGACCTATCCATTCCTATCTCGGCATCTTATGAATATATGAATGTAGTCGTTGCAGCCACATACAACCTCGGCATGACAAGAATCTTCAAAGCTCCTTTGGATAATTGTCACAACAGAGTGGTGTCATTCACCGTTGGTTATAAATTCGATTTATAAAAAAGGAAATTGCTTTTAAGCAAGCAAATTTCCTATAATAATCAAGGAAACTGCTTATAACAAACAAAAGAAAAAACAAGGACATGCCCCTCACTCCCGAGCAAAGAGCGATAATCCGCAAAAAGGAAGCAGCAAAGCCTGATGCCTTAAAGCGCGATAACCTCACGAACTATCGTGAGGGCTATTTCTTCATCACCCTAAACACCAGAAACGAATCTCCGATACTTAGCACCATAGAGGGCGAAGTCGGTATGCCTGCAGGTAGCCCCAATGCCCCACATTGTAAATACACTCCACTTGGTGCAAAAGTAAAAGAGATGTGGGAGACGATACCAAGCTTTCATTCAACTGTTACTATCATTGCTGCCGAAATAATGCCAGAACACTTCCATGGACTTTTATTTATGAAGCCAGGAGGAAATGAGCATTTGGGAAAAGTTGTTAATGGTTTTATGATAGCTTGTACACATGAATATTGGGACACACTTGGCATACCATGGAGAAATGCACATCCATCACAACCTTCATCCAACTTTGGAGCTGCACCTCCAAAGAAAAGCGATTACAAATATACAGATCGCGACCACACATATTCTTTCCGTGGGCCTTCGCTCTTTGTGCGTGGCTATAATGATGTGGTGCCTATCACTCAAGAAGAGGTAGATATAAAGATTGAATATATACGCAGACAAGCAGAAAGAAGATTGATAAAAGGCGAGAAAAGCAACCTTTTTAGGATTTATAGGAATAAACATTCGAAGAACTGGCGAGAGGATGTTGTGATGAATGCCATTGCTGCCGACAGATTCTTCAAGCAAAATGAAAAGGCGAAGCAAGAAGCACAACAAAATGTAAGGCTAAGGCTAAACTACGATTCACAGTCAATAGCTCTTGATTATCTTGGCAACCTTGAGCTACTGGCAAGCGAAAAGACTATACCTTTGATTTGTCATAGAGCCGACGCCAAACGCTTTGAAGAACAAAAGAGCATCATACTACAAGCTGCTCGCAATGGATGGACTGTTGTCTCTGTATTTATATCTCCAAAAGAGAGGGAGATAAGAAAAATATTATTGAGCGAACTGCTACCATTCATAGAAATTATGGACAATGGATTCTCTGATAGATATAAACCTACAGGTACCGCCTTCTATGCATGTGGCGAACGTCGAATGGTGCAGATTAGTTGCTGGAACTATAAGTATGAACGAGAATCCGTAATTTGCCGTGAGATGTGCTTGGTGATGAATGAGCTATCACGAGTTATCAGCAAGCTGCCTGATGATTGGTGGAAGCAGATGAAAATATAAGCAAATAGGAACTGGCTAAAGAATTAAAGAATAGAAAGGACAAAGCAAGTAAATAATGCAAATAAAAAAAGCAGAATAAAGAATACTAAAAGCGATATTCTTTATTCTGTTTTCTTTTTATCCATGTATCTGTTTTTCAGTTTATTCAGCCTTTTCAGGATAGTTAAGATTCTCAGGCTTAATATTCTTCAACACCTTAAGATATTGCTTAGCTTCATAGCGTGCCATAGGCAGATCATGAAGCAGATAGTTGCCACAGTCCTGAGGTTCTGTTCCAGGGACAACACCATCGTAGTTAGCAACAAATTCGAAGGTATCTGTCATGAGCTTAACAATCTCTTCGCTCTTCATATCACCCTTCATAAGGAGATAGTTGCCAGTAAGACAGCCCATTGGTCCCCAGTAGACTATACGATCTTGCCACTCTTCGTTATTGCGAAGATATGTTGCAGCAAGATGTTCAATAGTATGCAAAGCACCAGGATGCAAAGCTGGTTCACGATTAGGAGCCTTCATACGAATATCGAAAGTTGTAACAACATCGTTGCCAACATTATCCTTGCGGCTAACATATATTCCAGGCAACAGTTGGTTGTGATCTATTGTAAAGCTTGGTATTTTCTTCATTTCTTTTAGTTTTTATTATTATGATTGCAATAGACTTATGGCTATTAGCAAACAGCCAACAACCTATCAGCAAATATCTATAGACTATTAATAAAATTCTTGGTCACATTAAAGCTTCCTTCTGCCATACGATTCCAGAAATCGAAATACTGTGCTGCCTTCTCATCCTTCAAAGGCACATCGCTGATGATTCGGAACGAGATGAATGGCACTTGATATTTATGACAGGTCTGTGCTATAGAACAGCTCTCCATATCAACAGCCTTAGCCTCAGGGAAATGATTAAGGATATCAGCCATCTTCTCCTTGCTATCTACAAACCATTCACCACTAACAATAAGACCAGCAGTAACATTGCCACAATTCAAAGCCTTTTCTACAAATTCAGCAGGACTCTTAAATCGAGCTGGCTGTCCCATTATCTGTCCATATTCGCATTCGCTTCCACAATATGCATCGTGGTATGTACACTCAGTAGATACAACAACATCCAATGGTGACATCTCTATATCAGCACCTCCAGCAACACCCGAAGATACAACAAGGTCTGGTTGATAATGGTTTATCATCTCTACTGCACCAATAGCAGAATTAACCTTTCCGATACCGCATTGTTGCAACACCACTTCGTTGTTGCCAATCTTGCCACGAACGAAATCATTGTGGTTCCAACGTTCCTTGGTTGAGTCTTCGAGCAAGCTGATAAGCTGTGCAAACTCCTTGTCCATAGCAACTATAATTCCTATTTTCATAATATAATTTGAGTATTTTCTTATTTCCGTGTTGCAAAAGTAAGAAAAAAAACTGAGCCTGCGAAATGTTTTCATATAATAAGGTATGCCGTGTCATATTTTTGCTGTATCTTTGCAGAGATATATAAAAACGATGGCTTGCCATCATTGTAAGTAGAAATCAATAATAAACAAATGGAAAAGATAAAAAGACTATTACCAGAAGTGCTCGTAGTAGCACTATTTGCAGTTATTGCCTTTGTCTATTTTATGCCAGCCGACCTTGACGGACGTATTCTTTACCGTCACGACTCACAGGCAGGACGAGGACTTGGACATGAGGCTACCGAATACTATCAACGTACAGGCGAGAGAACACGCTGGACAAACAGTGCCTTCTGCGGAATGCCAACATTCCAGACAGCACCTTCTTATAACAGTACACAAGGTCTCTCTGCCATTGCTAAGGCTTATCATCTTTGGCTTCCCGACTATGTATGGTATGTTTTTGCCTACCTACTCGGTTTCTACATTTTGCTCAGAGCATTCGACTTCCGTCGCCAGTTAGCCGTCCTTGGCTCTATAATCTGGGCTTTTTCTTCCTATTTCTTTATTATTATCGCAGCCGGTCACTATTGGAAAGTAGAGGCTCTTGCCTATCTGCCACCATTAATAGCAGGTATTGTGACATGCTATAAAGGAAGATATCTATGGGGATTTGTGCTCACAGCCCTATTCTCAGCCCTTGAAGTCATTGCCAACCACGTGCAGATGACATACTACTATCTGTTCATCATTCTCTTCATGATTATTGCCTACTTGGTTTCTGCTATCAGAGAAAAGAAGTTGGCACAGTTTGCTAAGGCAACAGCTGTTTGTGCAGCTGGTGGACTGATTGGTATCTGCATGAATATCTCTAACCTATATCACACATGGGAGTATAGCCAAGAGAGTATGCGTGGCAAGAGTGAACTCGTGAAAGCAAACTCTGCTAACCAAACCAGCTCTGGCCTCGACCGTGACTATATCACCCAATGGAGCTATGGCATTGATGAAACATGGACACTCCTTGTACCAAATGCCAAGGGTGGTGCTTCAGAACCATTGACACGCAACGAGACTGCCATGAAGAAGGCTGATCCTAACTTCATGCCTGTATATCAGCAGATAGGACAATATTGGGGCGACCAGCCAGGAACAAGCGGTCCTGTATATGTTGGTGCTTTCGTTATGATGCTGTTCATCTTGGGATTGTTCATCGTTAAAGGCGGAATAAAATGGGCTTTACTTGCAGCTACAATACTCTCGATATTACTATCGTGGGGACATAACTTCATGCCATTCACCAACTTCTTCCTCGACTACATTCCTATGTATGCCAAGTTCCGTACTGTGGCATCAATACTCGTTATAGCCGAATTCACCATTCCTTTGTTGGCGATGATGGCATTAAAGAAGATTATCGACGAACCTGAGATATTAAACAAAAAGTTGAAATTCGTATACATCAGCTTTGGTTTGACAGCAGGCTTCTGTCTTTTGTTCCTCGTTATGCCAGGACTCTTCTTCTCAGATTTCATTTCTGCACAAGAGATGCAGGCATTCCGACAGATACCACAGGAATATCTTTCACAGATGTTACCAAACCTCCGTGCTATGCGTGAAGCAATGTTTGATGCTGACTGCTGGCGTTCATTCATCATTATTGCTATTGGCACATTGATGCTCCTCCTCTTCAAAGCCAAGAAGCTTAAAGAGACATGGCTCATTGCAGGTATCATTATTTTGTGTGGTGTCGATATGTGGGGAGTCAACAAGCGCTATCTGCACGACGACATGTTTGTAGAGGCAAGCGTTAAGGATACTCCTATCACCATGACAGAAAGCGACAAGCAGATACTTCAGGACAAGGGCCTCGACTATCGTGTTTTGAATCTTGCTTCTAACACATTCAACGAAAACGAGACATCATACTATCACAAGAGCATTGGTGGTTATCATCCTGCTAAGCTTCGTCGTTATCAGGAGCTCATCGACTATCATATTGCTCCTGAGATGAAAGCTATGATGGGAGCCATAGCAGAAGCTGGTGGCGATATGACAAAGGTTAATGGCGATTCTATTTGGCCTGTACTCAATATGCTCAACACCAAGTATGTCATTATGCCTTTGCAGGGCGGTCAGACTGTACCTATCCAGAACACCTACTCTTTTGGCAACGCATGGTTTGTTAACAAGATAACCTATGTTAAGAATGCAAATGAAGAGATTGATGCTTTAGGCAAACTGAACCTCAGACACGAGGCTGTTGCTGACGAGAAGTTTAAGGATATCCTTGGCAATGCAACAGAACAAGGTGGTACATCTGTAGCTACTGTCACAGCCTACGATGCCAACCGTTTGGCTTACGATGTGAAGAGCGACAAGGGTGGTATACTTGTATTCTCAGAAATATACTATCCAGGATGGACTGCCACAGTAGATGGTCAGCCTGTTGAGATTGGTCGTGTAAACTACGTTCTTCGTGCTATCAACATCAAGCCTGGAGCACACAAGGTAGAATTGTCATTCTTCCCTAAGACTGTCGACAATACTGAAACCATTGCTTACATTGCCTCTGCAATTCTCCTTTTGGTATTGATATTTGCATTGGTAAAGACTTTCATGAAAAAGAAAGAAGAAAAATAACACATTGTATTTCCTCTCCCTCTTCAAAAAAAGGGAGAGGAAATTAAAAGCCTAATCACTATTCATAATAAGCAGCATTTATCTCCCTAACTAAATTTTTTAAAAACCTAAATTCTATGAAACAAATAAACCTAATAACAATGGCAATGATTTGTTGCATGGCTACCGCTTCAGCCCAAGATTCTCGCCAGTCTTCAAGCATATACCTTTCGCCTACTACACCAGGAGCGACCCTCGTTCCTTTCGCATTAAATAGCGAAGGTATAAAACTGCCTATTCGCTGGGGACTCGATGTAGCATGGGATAGCGAGCAGAATGTGCGCAAAGGTATCAATCACATAGGTAAGGACAACATCTCTATCATGAGAAGTAGCTTCCAAACCACATACCCACTTATAAACGACGAAGAACTAACTGCATCACAAAAACAGAAACTTGATACCAGAACCAAGCTTATTGATATTGTTGGCAAAGATATTGATATCGTACTCAACGAAGACCAAGAAGCAGGTATTGTTTCATATTACGTCGAAAATGGTGTTGCCAATGTTGACCATTGGTGCAAACTTATAAATGCCAGCGTGAAATGGCTCAACGAGAACTATCCTAAGCACAAGGTTGTAGCAATATCTCCATATAATGAACCTGACTATTCGTGGGGACAAGGAAACCTTGCAAGCTTTAAGGAAATAGCAAAGAAATTAAAAACCGAATACCCTCTGTTTGAGAACATTGCAATAACAGGAGGAAATACCCTCAATAACGACGAAGCCTTAAAATGGTATAATGGACTAAAACCATACGTGGATTGGGGGAATACTCACCAATTGGATGGAAGTTTTACAAACTATGCAAACTTCTTCAAAACTGTTGCTAACGATGGCAACTATCCATACGCTGACGAATTGCACAACGTAGGTGAAGCTATGATAGGTGCCGAATACGGAATTAAGATGGGAATATGGTGGGGCTTCGACAGCCGTTCACGTGGTGAATTCTGTCGTATCAGCAATAGCGGTTCAAGAATAGGATATGCCGAGAACCGTAATGCTTGGACTGCAGCTTCTGTATATCGCGATGACACTACCAACGAAATAAAAGCTTTCATTGGTTCGTCAGAACGTCAAGCAAACACCTCTGAATTTAACTTCATATCTAAAGACCGCATGGTATATTTCGACGGCTATGGTCCTACACACGAATACACCATGTCGATACCTGGAGGTACAGACTATCAAAAAGGTCAAACAAATGCAGAGAAGGTTATTGATGTAACATGGGGCGAAGATGTTCAGCCAAGTATCATCAAAGGCCGCTACCGCTTGATGAATAAAGCATCAAAGAATGTCGCAGCAGAATATAATTCCGACAACATAGCTATGGTAAAAGCTGCGAAGTTCAACAGTACTCAACTATGGGACATCAACCCAATCGACGACCGCATTGGTGGTGACTATAGCTATCATGAAATAACATCAGCAAACGATGGTAGACATATCAACGTACAGAATTTCTCTACCTACGTAGGTGGAAATGTGATGGCTTATGATGGCAAAAACTCAAGCAATGAGCAATGGTATCTGAAGTATGCAGGCAATGGCTATTACTATCTTATCAATCGCGAGTCGAATCTATATCTTATGGCTGCCTCTTCAAGCACAACCATTGGAATAAATGTACAGCAAGGAGCTCTCGACACATCAACCCAAGCCAAAAAGGATTTAAGATTGTGGAAGCTTGTTCCTGAGGATGCAGAATGCGAAACAAAGGCACCAGCTATACCAAGCGGACTTAACGCAAAAGCAAGTAATGCCGCTGTAAGATTGGAATGGAATGCTAATACCGAAGCCGATTTGGCTGGATATATTGTAATAAGAGGTGATGCTGACGGCACAAACTGGAATACCATCGCTCGCAAGATTACAGAGCCTTGCTTCATCGACAACACATGCGAGCAGGGCAAAGAATATCAATATGCAGTAAAGGCTATCGACAAGAGTGATAACATATCTCGAAAGTCGGAGATTATATATGCTATGCCTACAGGCGACAAAGGACTTATTGCCAACTGGCAATTTGAGGAATCTCTTGCCGACAATACTGATAATGCCATGGATGCAGTAAGTCTCAACAAAGCAGGCTTTGTGTCAGAACATAAGTCTGGCGAGAAAGCACTATATCTTAACAACAACTATCTACAGTTGCCTTACACGATAGCAAATTCCGACGAGATAACCATCGCTCTATGGACGAAATGGACAAACACTTCAAGTGGTTGGCAACGTCTGTTCGACTTCGGTAATGGCACTGACCAATATATATTCCTCACACCAAGCAACAATTCAAATATGCGATTGGCGTTGAAGAATGGTGGTGACGAACAACAGGTGACATACAAGACAAAGATGCCAGCAAACTCTTGGCAACATATCACCGTAACAATTGGCAATGGCACTGCTCGCATCTATATCAATGGCGAAGTTGCAGCGGAAAGCAATGGCATAACTATAAAGCCAAGCGATATAAGGCCTGTACGCAATTATATTGGACGCAGTCAGTTTGTTAACGATCCATATTACAAGGGATATATTGATGATGTTAGGATTTACAACTATGCTCTATCTAAAGAAGAGATAAAAGAAGTAATGAATGATCTTACAAATAACATCGACAACATCAAGCCAGAGCTTTCAACAGAAGCTACAATTTATTATAATATTGATGGCACCAAAGCTAAAGCTAAAAGTAAAGGCTTGAAGATAAAGAAAGATAAAAACGGAAAAGCTCAAAAAATAATAAGATAGAAGTTATGAAAAAACTATTATCATTGCCACCTAACCTTGTAGGGTGGTTTCACGATATAACAGGCTATCCTAAGTCGGAATGGTTTTGCACCAACGACCCCATAGACCACAAGCTTGGTTCTGGTGGTGGTACAACATGGTTGCTAACTCAGGCTTACGAAAACGAGATGGCACATTCTGATGCCAATAATCAGAAGACATTCGATGAATGGTTATCTTCAGAGAAGCGCTTGCTGCTTCATGCTGGTGGTCAGAGTCGTCGACTTCCTGCCTATGCGCCATCGGGCAAGGTACTCACCCCTGTTCCTGTATTCAGATGGGAACGTGGACAGCGCTTGTCGCAAGACTTGCTATCGCTACAGATTCCACTCTACAAAAAGATTATGGATGCAGCACCAAGCAGTCTGCATACAATGATTGTTAGTGGCGATGTGCTGATACGAACCACCCAACCTCTTCAGCCTATCCCTGAGGCTGATGTGGTTTGCTATGGTTTGTGGCTTGGACCTGAGATTGCCAAAAATCATGGTGTATTTGTATCGTCATGCGATACTCCTTCGGTATTGAAGTGTATGCTTCAGAAACCGTCACCAGCTACACTCGGCACCATTCAGAAAGATCATTATTACCTTACCGACATTGGTATATGGCTATTGAGCGACAAGGCTGTGAAGGTGTTGATGAGCCATAAGGGAGAATACGACTTGTATAGCGAGTTTGGTGGAGCTATGGGAACAGAGCCTACACTCAACGACGAGGCTGTGAAGGAACTTAAAGTGGCAATATTACCATTGTCTGGTGGCGAGTTCTATCATTTCGGAACATCTCACGAACTTCTGTCTTCTACTCTCGCAATACAGAACTTGGTCAACGACCAGCGACTGATAATGCACCATTCGCGCAAGCCTCATCCTTGCATCTTCATACAAAACAGCATCACAAAGAAGGCTGTAGATAGTAGCAACGAAGAGGTATGGATAGAGAATTCGTATATCTCTGAGGGATGGAACATCAGCCAGAAGAATATCATTACTGGTGTACCTAAGAACAACTGGAATATCACTCTCGCCCCTGGTCAATGTATTGACATCGTTCCTATGGGCGAAACACAATATGTTGTTCGTCCTTATGGTTTCAACGACCGTTTTGCTGGCGAAGAACAGCAAAAACCTCAATTCCCTATTGTCGACAATATTGATGAAGCAGGACTTGTGTTGAGATACATGCTCAATCAAGAGACTGAAGGCGAAGACAAAGGTAAAGGCAAGGCAATATTCGAAAAAGCACAAAAGATTAGTGCTGAGCAGATATCTGCTACTGCCAATCTACGTCGTCTATTTGAACAAAGAAGAGAGTTCAGAAAGCACAACTGGTCAGCCCTTGCCGACAACTATGAGCATAGCGTGTTCTATCAGCTCGACCTCAACGATGCTGCTAAGGAGTTTAAGGCTAATGGCATAGCTATGCCAAAACCTCTACCAGACTCTGCACCTTTGCTCACAAGAATGAAAGACGCCATGTTCCGTGGCGACAACGACAAGGCTTTCGGTCTGCTTAGAGAAGGCATCGTGAAGACTTCAAATGCCAATGGCATCAACATGCCTACCCTATCTTCTATGTCTAATAAGGTTGCTACCGACCAAATTGTATGGGGACGTTCTCCTGTTAGAATAGATATCGCAGGCGGATGGACAGACACACCTCCTTTCTGCCTCATGGAAGGCGGAAGTGTGGTAAACCTTGCCATAGAGCTAAATGGTCAACAACCTATTCAAACCTACGTTAAGCCATGCCGTGAGCATCATGTAGTATTAAAGAGTATCGACCTCGGAGCATCAGAGATTGTAGAAACCTACGAACAGCTTGCTGACTTCAAGCGCGTGGGTAGTCCTTTCTCTATACCTAAGGCGGCATTGGCATTAGCAGGCTTCTTACCACAATATTCGCAAGAGAAATATCCTGACCTAAAGTCACAGCTCATGGCTTTTGGTTGTGGTATAGAGATAACATTACTCTCGGCTATACCTGCAGGAAGCGGACTTGGTACCAGTAGCGTGCTTGCAGCAACGGTATTAGGAACCATCAACGACTTCCTTTCACTTGGCTGGGATAAAAACGAGATTTGCCACAAGACACTTGTATTGGAGCAGTTGCTAACCACAGGTGGCGGATGGCAAGATCAGTTTGGCGGAGTGTTGCAAGGAGTGAAACTTCTGCAAACCTGCAAGGGATTCGAACAGCAGCCTATCGTTCATTGGTTGCCTACCGACCTCTACACCCAACCTGAATATCAGGCTTGCCACCTATTATATTATACAGGTATCACACGCACAGCAAAGACCATTCTTGCAGAGATTGTTCAAAAAATGTTCCTCAACGACCACGACCAGGTGGCATTGCTCCGCGAAATGAAGGCTCACTCTTTGCAGATGTATGAAGCTATTCAGCGCAACGACTTCAAGGAGATGGGTAAACTCGTTGGCAAGACTTGGCTACAAAACCAAGCTATCGATGCAGGAACAAATCCTTTGGAGGTTAAGAAACTTACCGACCTTATCGACGACCTTTGCTTAGGCTATAAGCTTCCTGGTGCTGGTGGTGGTGGCTACTTATATATGGTAGCCAAAGACCCAGAGGCTGCTGCAAGGATTAAGGTTATCCTCAACGCCAACCGTCCTAACGGCAATGCACGCTTTGTAGGCATGAGCCTCAGCAAGACTGGTCTACAAGTAAGCAGAAGCTAAAGCTTCATTACATAAAACAATATCATGGAATTTAGAACTATAGTTGACATACCAACCCCAGAGTTTACCATCGAACCTCAAGAGAAGATGCTCTTCGTAGGTTCGTGCTTTGCCGACAACATAGGCAAACGCTTCGTCGACGAGATGTTTCTCGCCACGGTAAATCCTTTGGGAGTAATGTATAACCCTGCGAGCATCCTTCATACTATCCAAAGTATCGAGGATGCTCCAAGGGTAGCATTCCTTACGCTTGGCACCAACCATGTGTACATACTCAAAGAAACTGGTGAAATTGTTGACAACTGTCGTAAGCGTCCTGCCCGTTTGTTCCATGAAGAAGAACTTACTGTCGACGAATGTGCTGAGTATTTGCAAAAGGCTGTAGACATACTCTACTCACGCAACAAGGATGTACAGGTGGTAGTAACGGTTAGTCCTATCCGCTATGCTAAATATGGCTATCATGGTAGTCAGCTATCTAAAGCCACCCTGCAGTTGGCAGCTGATAAGTTAGTTAAAGCAAATGTCAACTGCACTTATTTCCCAGCCTACGAGATTGTAAACGATGAGCTTCGCGACTATCGTTTCTATCGCGAAGACATGCTCCACCCTACCGACCAAACTGTGGAATATATTTGGCAACGACTGCAAGAAACATATCTCAGCAATGCAGCCAAAGACTTCATCGAGAGCTGGCGACCGCTAAAAGAGGCTATAAGGCATAGACCTTTCAATCCCAATGGAGCAGAATATATAGCCTTTGCCAACAAGACAAAGGAAAACATCGCCAAGCTAAGGCTTCAATATCCACTACTTCCACTAATACCTGAAGAATTTGGCATCTTTGCCAATTCTTGATATAACAACTATTGTTAAAACAATCCACCTACTTCAGCATTTCTGCAATGCTAATCGTTTTACTAAAAACTAACATCAAATAATATGAGCAAAACCTATCTATTAGGACTCGATGTAGGCAGTTCGTCTGTCAAAGCTTCAATAGTAGAGGTTGCATCTGGTCGTTGTGTTGCTTCAGCTTTCTATCCTAAACAAGAGGCTCCTATCAAAGCCTTAAAGACAGGATGGGCAGAACAGGCACCATCCATGTGGTGGGAGAATGCCAAACTTGCCATTGCCGACACCATGTCGGCTGCAAATATCATGGGCTCCGACATAGCAGCAATAGGAATATCATACCAAATGCACGGTTTGGTATGCGTTGATAAAGACCACAATGTGTTGCGCGATTCCATCATCTGGTGCGATTCGCGTGCAGTACCTTATGGTCAACGTGCTTTTAGCGAGATTGGCGAAGAGCAATGCTTATCTCATCTTCTTAATTCTCCCGGCAACTTTACTGCAGCAAAATTGGCATGGGTAAAGGACAACGAGCCTGAGGTTTTCGAACATATATATAAGGTGATGTTGCCTGGCGACTATATCGCCATGATGCTTAGCGACACCATCAACACTACCGTAAGCGGATTGTCGGAAGGCATGATGTGGGATTTCAAGAATCGTACTACTGCCAACTTCCTACTTTCATACTATGGTTTTTCTAAGGATATCATAGCTGATATCGTTCCTACATTCTCTATACAATCTAAGGTATCACGCAAGGCAGCTCTTGAGACAGGACTTGCCGAAGGCACTCCTATCTCTTATCGTGCTGGCGACCAACCAAACAATGCCCTATCGCTCAATGTTTTCAATCCTGGCGAAATAGCTTCTACTGCAGGAACAAGCGGAGTGGTATATGGTGTGCTTGGCGATATGGCTTACGACAAAAAGAGTCGTGTAAACACCTTTGCTCATGTCAACTATACCTCCCGGCAAGATCGTCTTGGAGTATTATTGTGTATCAACGGTACAGGCATCCTTAATGCTTGGGCACACAGAAACATAGCTCCCGACCTTACCTATGCAGAGATGAACGACCTTGCTGCAACAGCTCCTGTGGGTAGCGATGGCATAAGTATCCTGCCTTTCGGTAATGGTGCAGAGCGTATGCTCGAAAATAAAGAAATTGGTTGTAGCATCCATGGCTTAAACTTCAATAATCATAATCGTGCTCATATCTTGCGTGCTGCACAAGAAGGTATCGTTTTCTCATTCTGCCATGGTATGGAGATAATGCGCAATATGGGTATGGACATCCACAAGATACATGCAGGCAATACCAACATGTTCCTAAGTCCTATATTCCGCGAGGCTTTGGCTACTACAAGTGGCGCCACCATCGAACTCTACGATACTGATGGTAGCGTTGGCGCTGCTAAAGGTGCCGGCATAGGTTGTGGTATCTATGCCAACCACGACGAAGCCTTCGCATCGCTTGAACGCAAAGCAATTATCATTCCCGACAACAGCAAGGCTCAAGCATATCTTGAAGCCTACGCTCGTTGGCAAGAACTTCTAAATAACAAATAAAAATTAATCTAAGCCTGTGCCTTATATATAATAAGGTATAGACAAAAAACAATTAAAACCTATGAAAGAGTATTTTCCACAAATCGGTAAGATTCCTTTTGAAGGAACAGAGAGTATGAACCCTATGGCTTTCCACTACTACGATGCTGAAAGAGTAGTTATGGGAAAGAAGATGAAGGATTGGTTGAAATTCGCTATGGCTTGGTGGCACACACTTGGTCAGGCATCAGGCGACCAGTTTGGTGGTCAAACTCGCCACTATGAATGGGACAAAGCAGAAGATGCTTTGCAGCGTGCTAAAGACAAGGCTGATGCAGGTTTCGAGATTATGGAGAAATTGGGCATCAACTATTTCTGCTTCCATGATGTAGACCTTATCGAAGAGGGCAAGACTATTGAAGAATATGAGCAGCGCATGCAGGCTATCACAGACTATCTGAAAGAGAAGCTTGCACAGCATCCTGACAAGCATCTACTTTGGGGTACAGCCAATGTGTTTGGTCATGAGCGCTATATGAATGGTGCTGCCACAAATCCTGATTTTGATGTTGTTGCTCGTGCTGCTGTTCAGATTAAGAATGCTATTGATGCAACCATTAAGCTTGGCGGTAGCAACTATGTATTCTGGGGTGGACGCGAAGGCTATATGAGCCTGCTAAATACCGACCAAAAGCGTGAGAAGGAGCATCTCGCAACTATGCTTACCTTGGCTCGCGACTATGCTCGCAGCAAAGGTTTCACAGGCACATTCCTCATCGAGCCTAAACCAATGGAGCCTACTAAGCATCAGTATGATGTAGACACAGAAACTGTAGTTGGCTTCATCAAAGCTCATGGCTTGGATAAAGACTTCAAGGTGAATATCGAGGTAAACCATGCTACTCTCGCTGGTCACACCTTCGAGCATGAGTTGGCAGTAGCTGTCGACAATGGTATGCTTGGCTCTATCGATGCCAACCGTGGTGATGCACAGAATGGCTGGGATACCGACCAGTTCCCTATCGACAACTTCGAACTTACTCAGGCCATGATGGAGATTATCCGCAATGGTGGTCTTGGCAATGGCGGTAGCAACTTCGATGCTAAGCTTCGTCGCAATTCTACCGACCCTGAGGATATCTTTATCGCTCATATCAGCGGTATGGATGCTATGGCTCGTGCATTGCTCAATGCTGCCGACATCATTGAGAATAGCGAATTGCCAAAGATGAAGGAGGCTCGCTACTCAAGCTTCGACTTCGGCTTCGGTAAGGATTATGAGGATGGCAAGATGACTCTCGAAGCTCTTGTTGACTATGCCAAGGCTAATGGCGAACCAAAGACTACAAGTGGTAAGCAGGAATTGTATGAAACAATCTTGGCTTTGCGTTGCAAATAATAGTATGAAAAGACTATTTGCTTCACTTGCGCTGATGCTACCTCTCGTAGCATCAGCACAATATGTTTCTAAAGTCTGGTCGCCCGACAATGGTGATGGCACTTATACAAACCCTGTAATAAATGCCGACTATAGTGACCCTGACGTATGTGTTGTTGGCGAGGATTACTATCTTACCTCCAGCTCGTTTGCTCATATGCCAGGCTTACCTATCCTCCACTCTCGCGACCTTGTGAACTGGGAAATTATTGGTCATGCGCTGCAAAGCCAATTTCCCGACAAAGAAGTGCCTGAGCATGGCAATGGCGTGTGGGCTCCATGTATTCGTTACCACAATGGCGAGTTCTACATCTATTGGGGCGACCCTGACCGCGGAGTGTATATGGTAAAGACCAAAGACCCTCGTGGCACATGGGATGAGCCGGTTTGCGTAATAGCAGGCAAAGGCATGATAGATACCTCTCCACTATGGGATGACGATGGCCGTTGCTATCTCGTTAATGGTTGGGCAAACAGCCGTTGCGGTTTCAACTCTGTGCTTACTGTTCGCGAACTTTCTGCCGATGGAACCAAGGCCATAAGCAATCCTGTCCTCGTCTTCGATGGTGGCAACAAAGATTATACTACCGAGGGTCCTAAGTTCTACAAGCGTGACGGATATTATTGGATAATGTGTCCTGCTGGCGGTGTAGAGCAAGGTTGGCAATTGGCTATGCGCTCAAAGAGTCCTTATGGACCTTATGAGTCGAAAACGGTATTGGCTCAAGGCAAGACAAAGGTTAATGGTCCTCACCAAGGAGGATGGGTGCACACACAATATGGTGAAGACTGGTTCCTCCACTTCCAAGACAAGGGTGTATATGGCAGAGTGGTATGGTTGCAACCTGTAGACTGGTCTTCGGGCTGGCCTATAATGGGCAAGAAGGGTGAACCTGTAACTACTTATCGTAAGCCAAAGTCTACATCGACAACTATCGTGAACCCACAAGAAAGCGATGAGTTTAATGCTCCAAAGCTTGGTTTGCAATGGCAATGGCAGGGCGACTACAAGCAATACTATGGTATGCCTACTGCTAATGGCGTGTTCCGTATGTTCACCCATCACCATTCTGCCGTCAAGAACCTATGGGATGTTCCAAGCATGCTTTTGCAGAAGACTCCTGCCGACAAGTTCTGTGCCACAGCTAAGCTTCGCCTTGCAGCAAAGGTAGAGAATCAATTTGGTGGATTGATAATGATGGGACGTGGCTATAGCTGTTTGGTTGTAGAGCGTGTAGGCGATAGCTTCCAACTCCAGCAGCGCACATGCAACAAAGCAGACAAGGGCGAGAAAGAAACTAAGCAGGTATTGGCAACTTTCAAACCTACCGACCGCGATAAGATTGACTACCATCCTGCTATTTACATGGACATCTATCTAAGAATGAACGTCGAAGGCGGTAAGGCTTCGTTTGCCTATAGCCTCAACGGCAAATCATTTAAGTCTGTTGGCAACACCTTCACCATGCGCGAAGGCAAATGGGTAGGAGCAAAAGTTGGTATGGTTGCCATCGACAACAATACAAAATCTGATGCTGGTCTATTAGACATCGACTGGTTTAGAATAGATTAATTTCTTATCCCCACATCGAAAAGCCTTGCTTGCCACGTTTGCAAGCAAGGCTTTTTGTTTTCATTACATCCTATTCAACTATCGAAACACTTGCGATAGTTGAATAATATAATTTCATTCCTCCTCCAAAACTATTGTATTAAATTACGCAATTAACCTTCTCTTTCGTTCAACAGCTGTTGAACGGTCGTAGAATACAATATACTTTGCCATTTATAATACTATCATTGACCATTCAACAGCTGTTGAACGAAAGAGTAATTTAATTAGCTATTTATTGGTAGCTTTTATAGATGCCATAAAAGCATATATCCCTATAGCGAGTTGAAAGTTCTCGCAACCGCATACACTCTCAGTCAGACAATGATGAGGATGTATGCGGTTATTCCATTGATTGATTGATTTTTACTATATTGAAGAATGTTTTTATTGAATTAATCAAGCTTGATAATACACCACATCATCATTAATGCCATGTTTGCAAAAACCTGCATCGGCAAACATTCCATAGAAATTTAAATCTTCATCAAGTTCAGGCCAATGAATGCCATATCTACTCAAGAAGAACTTCTGTCGTTGTTCTTGAGAAGCATGTGCAAGCTGATGCCATTGGCTGAAAGGATAACCTGCCTTCCATCCATTTGTAGTTTCAACCCATATATGAGTATCGTCTACCCAAACCTTACTGACACGATATTGTTCCATCTTTTTGCAAATATACAAAAAAATGAATTAATCATATAGATTGAATAGTTAAATATTACAATTTATGATTTATTGCTTGAATTCATAATCAACAAAAATAGAGATTATTAATGCTCATATCAGATAAAATGCGTAAATTTGCATGCAGAATTAAAATACAAAGACGTATATGAATTACACTATCGAGAAGCTAACCACACTGATAGGTGCGCGTCGCTATGGAGATTCTGATGCCAGCATAGGTTTTATTCTTACTGACAGCAGATCGTTGTGTTTCCCTGAGGAAACATTGTTTTTTGCTTTGAAGTCTGACCGCAACGATGGTCACAACTATATTTCAGAACTTTACCGTCGCGGAGTACGCAACTTCGTGGTATCAGAGGTTCCTATGGGTTGGGCGTCAGATTATCCTGAGGCTAACTTCCTGAAGGTTGTAAACACCCTTGAGGCTTTGCAACGTTTGGCTGAGCGCCATCGTGACGAGTTCAACATTCCTATTGTCGGCATTACAGGTAGCAATGGTAAGACCATGGTAAAGGAGTGGCTCTATCAGCTGTTGTCGCAGAAGAAATACGTTACTCGCTCTCCTCGCAGCTACAACTCACAGATTGGTGTACCTCTTAGTGTATGGCTCTTGGAACCAAGCACCCAGGTGGGAATTTTCGAAGCTGGTATCAGTCAGCCAGGCGAAATGCTTGCGCTTCGCGATATCATCCAGCCTACTATAGCTGTACTAACCAACGTGGGCAATGCTCACCAAGAGAATTTCTCTACTATGGAAGAGAAATGTCGCGAAAAACTCATACTCTTCCATGATGCTGAGACTATTGTATATAATCTCGACGACAAACTAATAGCAAATGCTGTTGATACTTCTGCCGACTGCACAGGCGAACGCTTGGCATGGTCGACAGAGAACAAGAAGGCCGCTATGTATGTTGCTGAGATTGCTAAAGACGAGAATTCTACAACTATCTCGTATAGCTATAAGGGTGGCGAGCAGAATAAGTATACCTTGCCTTTCATCGATGATGCTGCGGTAGTAAACTCTATAATCTGCGCTACTATAGCATTGAAGTTAGGACTCTCTGCAGCCGAGATTGCTGAAGGCATGAAGGCATTGGAACCTGTTGCTATGCGATTGGAGGTTAAGGAAGGCAACCACGGATGTACTCTTATCAACGACTCTTATAATTCAGATATCAACTCCCTCGATATAGCTCTCGACTTCATGAATCGTCGTCCCGACCATAAAGGACGTCGTCGCACTCTTATTCTGAGCGATATGTTCCAGAGTGGCATGGAGCCAAATGCACTATATAAAGAGGTTGGCGACTTGGCTCGCAAACGTGGAGTTGTGAAATTCATTGGTATCGGTCCTGCCATCATGGAGAATGGCGATATGATACAGATATCAGAAAAGTATTTCTTTGAGTCGGTAGAAGAATTCATACATAGCAAGGTATTCCACTCTCTGAGAGATGAGGTTATATTGCTAAAGGGCGCACGTCAGTTTGGCTTCGACCAGATAACAGAACTCCTTGTGCATAAGGTACATGAGACGATATTGGAAGTAAACCTCAACGCCATTGTCGACAATCTCAACTGGTATCGCTCATTCCTAAAACCAAAGACAAAATTGGTGTGCATGATAAAGGCTGACGCTTATGGTGCAGGTAGCGTGGAGATAGCAAAAACCCTACAAGACCATCGCGTAGACTATCTCGCTGTGGCTGTTGCCGACGAGGGTGCAACTCTCAGACGTAATGGTATCACAAGCAACATCATGGTGATGAACCCTGAGATGACAGCCTTTAAGACTATGTTTGACTATGATCTTGAACCAGAGGTTTACAACTTCCGTCTGCTCGATGCTTTGATAAAGGCGGCTGAAAAAGAAGGAATCACAGGCTATCCTGTTCACATCAAGCTCGATACAGGCATGCATCGCCTTGGCTTCGACCCTAAGAAAGATATCGATAAGCTCATCGACCGTTTGCGTCGTCAAAACTCTATCATTCCTCGTTCTGTATTCTCACATTTCGTAGGTTCAGATAGCGACAACTTCGATGACTTCTCAGCTCAGCAGTTTGCTCTCTTTGATGAGGGTAGCAAGAAGTTGCAGGCAGCTTTTAGCCACAAGATATTGCGCCATATGGACAACTCTGCAGGCATCGAGCATTTCCCTGAGCGTCAGATGGATATGTGTCGATTGGGCTTAGGTCTCTATGGTATAAACCCACGCAACAATCAGATTATCAATAATGTTAGTTCGCTAAAGACTACCATCCTGCAAATACGCAACGTGCCAGCAACAGATACCGTTGGCTATAGCCGTAAGGGCACTCTACAGCACGACTCCGTGATAGCAGCAATTCCTATAGGATATGCAGATGGTCTGAACCGTCATCTTGGCAATCGCCATTGCTATTGCTTGGTAAATGGCAAGAAAGCAGAATATGTGGGCAATATCTGTATGGACGTTGCCATGATTGATGTAACAGGTATAGACTGCAAAGAAGGCGACACAGTAGAGATATTTGGCGACCATCTGCCAGTAACAGTTCTGTCGGATGTTTTGGACACCATTCCATACGAAGTTCTTACAGGAATAAGCAACCGAGTAAAGAGAATTTACTTCCAAGACTAACAATAGGTGGTATGAGCAACATTAAGTAATGTTACCATACATATTAATTAAGAAAATGGTGCAAGGATATAAAAATTATTTTGTATCTTTGCACCACTATCTATTATTATACGTCTTGATACAAACTACAAGACGTAATATACTATGGTCTACCAGAAATATCAAAAACAATAATAACAAAAAAATGGAACAAGTATTTAGCTACATTATCAGCCTTGGCGCAAGCGTGATGATGCCTATCATCTTTACAGTCATAGGCTTGTGCATTGGTATGAAATTCGGAAAAGCATTGAAGTCTGGGCTCTTCGTAGGCGTGGGCTTTGTAGGCTTGGGTGTAGTTACAGCATTGCTGACAACAAACTTCAACGACCCATTGAAAGCTATTTCCGACATCTATCATCTACAACTAAACGTTTTCGACATGGGATGGCCAGCAGCTGCTGCCGTAGCCTACAACACAGCAGTAGGCGCTTTGATTATCCCTATTTGTTTGGGTGTAAACCTATTAATGTTGTTGACTAAGACCACACGTACTGTCAACATCGACCTCTGGAACTATTGGCACTTTGCATTTATTGGTGCTGTTGCCTACTTTGTAATGGGCGAGAGCCTTGCATGGGGCTATTTCGCAGCCATCATCTGCTACATCATCACTTTGGTGTTTGCCGACCTCACAGCAGAGAAATTCCAGAAATACTACGACCTTGATGGTATTTCTATTCCACAGCCTTTCTGTCAGAGCTTCACTCCTTTCGCTATATGCTTCAACAAACTCTTCGACCTTATTCCAGGTTTCTCTAAGCTCGACATCGATGCCGAAGGCTTGAAGAAGAAGTTTGGTGTATTGGGCGAACCATTGGTATTGGGAGTTATCGTAGGTGCCTTGATTGGTTGGGCTGCAGAACTCGATATCAAGAAGATTCTCTTCCTCGGTGTTACCATGGGTGCCGTTATGGAGTTGATTCCTCGTATCACCTCGCTCTTCATCGAAGGTTTGAAGCCTATCTCTGAAAAGACTCAGGAGTTGGTAAAGAGCAAGTTCAATGGTAAGAAGGTGCACATCGGTATGAGTCCTGCTTTGGTTATCGGTCATCCTACCACCTTGGTATCTTCTATCATCCTTATCCCAGTAATCCTTGCTATTGCAGTATTCTTGCCAGGCAACCAGTTCTTGCCATTGGCATCACTTGCAGGTATGTTCTACCTCTTCCCAATGATATTGCCATTCACAAAGGGTAATGTGGTAAAGACAATCATTATCGGTCTTATAGCCCTCGTTATCGGTCTTTATTTCGTTACCGATATGGCTCCTGACTTCACAATGGCTGCCAACTATGTATTTGCAGCTACAGGCGATAAGGCAGCACATATTCCTGACGGATTCTCTGGTGGAGCTCTCGACTTTGCATCATCATTGTTTGGATGGGTTATCTATAAGCTCACATGCTATATCCCTTACATCGGTCCTGCAATCCTCACACTTTTCACATTGGCATTGATGATTTACAATAATCGCAAGATCTGCAAGGAAGAGAAAGGTGCAAACTAAAATCAACATTATTTATTAACGATAATAATATAATAAACGAAATATGAAAAAGCTTTTTATTACAACAACAATGTGTCTCGCAGCCTTCATGGCTTCAGCACAATGCTGTGAAAACAGCGCTTACGAAGTAAAGGCAGAAAACGCATATACCAACTACAACGTGCGCTATGCCAGCAACCCACAAGATGCAAAGCACTACACAACAGACCGCTTGCGCAAGGAGTTTGCTATCGAAAAGATATTTGCTCCAGGCGAAGTAAACTGGACATACACTATGTTCGACCGTTTCCTCATCGGTGGTGCAGAGCCTACAACAGCTCCTATCAAGCTCACATCATTGGCTTGCCTCTACACAGATAAGCCTACAGACAAGAAGCGTTTGCTCGACAACCGTGAGCTCGGTATCATCAACATCGGTGGTAAGGGTACTGTAACTGTTGACGGCAAGAGCTATGACCTCGACTTCCAGGAGGCTCTCTACGTAGGTCGTGCTGACGAGAAGAACAACAAGGAGATTGTTCTCACAAGCAAAGATCCTGCTAATCCTGCTAAGTTCTATATGAACAGCGCATGCGCTCATCAGTCATTCCCTACAAAGAAGGTTACTCTTAAGGAAGCTAACAATATCAAGGCTGGTTCTTTGAAAGAGAGCAACGACCGTGTTATCCACCAGATGATTATCGATGGTGTTGCAGGAGTTAGAACATGTCAGCTTCAGATGGGTATCACCGAGCTTAAGGAAGGATCTGTATGGAACACTATGCCTGCTCACACCCACACTCGCCGTATGGAGACATACATTTATTATAATGTACCACAGGGACAGAAAATTCTTCACATGATGGGCGAGCCACAGGAGACACGTCCAGTATGGCTCAACAACGAGCAGGCTGTTATCGCTCCCGAGTGGTCTATCCATTGCGCTGCAGGTACAAGCAACTATACCTTTATCTGGGGTATGGCTGGCGAGAACCTTATCTACAACGATATGCAGGTAATCAAGATTCCTGATTTGAAATAATATAAAACAAACATAATTTGGGGTTAGGAGTGATGTAGCTCGTCTGCATCGCTCCCCCACCCATAAACCTAATCTACAAAACAACAATGTCAAAGCTACAAACAACAAAAATGACAAACTGGCGTTGGGTAATGTGTGCAATGCTTTTCTTTGCAACCACCGTCAACTACATGGACCGCCAGGTTCTCTCTCTTACATGGAAAGACTTCATCTCTCCAGAATTTCATTGGAACGATGAAATCTATGGTAATATCACCGCTGTATTCTCTTTGCTCTATGCAGTAGCCAACCTTTTCGCAGGAAAGTTCGTAGACTGGATGGGCACAAAGAAGGGTTATCTTTGGGCTATCCTCGTTTGGTCGCTCGGTGCTGTATTGCATGCATTCTGCGGCATCTTCACCGAAGGATGGATGGGTGGTGACTTCTTATCAAAAGAAGCACTCATTGGTGCTACAGGCGATGCAGTCCTCGTGATTTCTACAGTCAGCATGTATGCTTTCTTGTTCTGCCGTTGCGTCCTCGCACTTGGTGAGGCAGGTAACTTCCCTGCAGCTATAAAGGTTACAGCAGAATATTTCCCAAAGAAAGACCGTGCTTTCGCTACATCTATTTTCAACTCTGGTGCCAGCGTAGGTGCTCTTGCTGCTCCTGCTACTATTCCTCTCATCGCTAAGGCTGTGGGTTGGGAAATGGCATTCATCATCATTGGTGCCCTTGGCTTTATTTGGGCAGGTATCTGGATATTCGTTTACGACAAGCCTGCTCAGTCAAAGCATGTAAACGAGGCTGAGCTCAACTATGTAAACCAGGACGAGGCTAACGAGACTGAGGCAGAGAAGAAAGAAGAGGCTGAAGAAAAGCAGATGAGCATCCTTCAGGCTTTCAAATATCGTCAGACATGGTCGTTTGTATTCGGTAAGTTTATGACCGATGGTGTATGGTGGTTCTTCTTGTTCTGGGCTCCAGCTTATTTCTCTGATCAGTATGGCTACACCTCAGACTCTTCTATGGGTATCGCACTTATCTTCACCCTTTATGCTATCGTAACAGTATTGTCAATGTTCGGTGGCTATCTTCCAAAGCTCTTCGTTGAGCAGAAGGGTATGAACCCTTATCAGGGCCGTATGCTCGCCATGTTAATCTTCGCCTTCTTCCCTATGCTTGCTCTCTTTGCTCAGCCATTGGGACAGTATAGCGCATGGTGGCCAGCTATCATCATCGGCTTTGTAGGCGCAGGACACCAGGCTTGGTCTGCAAACATCTTCTCTACCACAGGCGATATGTTCCCTAAGTCAGCTATCGCTACCATCACAGGTATCGGTTCTATGGCAGGTGGTATAGGCTCGTTCCTCATCAACAAGGGTTCTGGTGCTTTGTTCACCTATGCAGAAACCCAGGGTGAAGCCTTCACTTTCATGGGCTTCGAAGGTAAGCCTGCAGGCTACATGATCATCTTCTGCATCTGTGCCGTTGCTTACCTCATTGGTTGGACAGTAATGAAGACTCTCGTACCAAAGTACAAGCCAATCGTATTGGACTAATCCAGATAACATCTAATCATTATAATTAGACATTATCTTATATATAAAATACTCCCCCATTCTTTCCTCGTTGTGAAAGAATGGAGGAGTTTTCTTTGTTACAGTTTCGTTATTACGGTTTCTTTACTATATATCAAACTCCAATGTCGAATTTTGCTTAAAAGAAACTATACCGTCGAAAGCAGGAGATGATGAATTGTATTTACCATAGTAATCTGCGAAATACACTTTGAGGTGATATTTGTTAGATGTCAGATTAGATAGTTTAAAACCTACATCATATTTACAATAGCAATCAACCTCAACCGTAGGATCTTCCTTATAAGGAGCTATCACTATTTTTATTTCATCTTGTTGCGAGTCTACTTGAGCATTGATTCTCTCTGTTACGCAGTCGTATTGCAAGTCTGTAATACGAAATGAAGCTACACCTTTGTCGCCTACAGATATCATTATCTTAGGAGTCTTCTCCTTTTCTTCTTCGTAAAAATCAGATTGGCTCTCTTCTAATGAATACGAAGTTTTGCAGCCAGTATCTACCAAGTCGCTTAACTTCACTGGCTCCATCAAGCTTTGCTCTGATGAGCAAGCTGTCAATGCTGTAAATCCCAGCATAACAAATCCAAACAATTGTACTTTCATAAGCCTATTTTTTTTATAATTGAACGAATAGAATCCATTAAGGAATAAGTATCTACATATATTTCTAAAGATTGCGGTCTGCAATTACCTTTACCTTCAACAGCATCCACAAAACTCTTTATAGCTCCATAATAACCTTGTGTGAATATCTGATTGTTTTGCACCAAAGGTACGAAATTATTTCTGCCAAACAACTCCGTCGTCACATTTTTATGGTCAAAGACCTTTTCCAAAGGTACTCCACAAATAATATGTGGTTTCTGTTTGAAGGTAAGACTATCCATCTGTCCCAATCTATAAATGCCTTTATTAGTATTTATAGTCATGCTTTCTTGTGCATCAAACCAAGAATAGCCTGTGGAAAGTTCCAAAATTCCTGTAGCATTAGCATGCTTAAGCACCAGCATCAATGTATGCCCATTGATGAATTCCACACATCCAACATCAGGTTTCCCAAACAGATATATTACACTATCTAAAGGATGGATAAAGAGATCGAGAAGAGTATCACCCTCAGGATAGGTACCTGTCAAGTATTTCAAGTTGTATGTTATTGTACCCTTACAACTCTGCAATTCTTTTTTCAAAATTTGCATTGCTGGTGCATAGCGCTTTTGCAAGTCAACAACTGCTAAAACTTTAGCTTGCTTCTGTAATTCAACCAAACACATCAACTCTTCGGTGCTTGAACATGGAGGTTTCTCTATAAACAAAGCCTTTTTATGCTCTAATACCTTTGACGCAATAGAGAAATGTGATTTTGGTGAAGCCGATACAAATACGCCCTTAATTTCTTCATCTTTCAGAATATCATCCAATGATGTTGTGGCATGAACATTAGGAAAGGCTTCTTCTACCAAGCATAGCTTGCTCGGAGATTTGCAGCAGATGTACTTTAATGGTACATGCAGATAGTCGAGCACAGGGTAGAGATTATTTATGCTATGATTTCCTATACCCACAAAAGCGTACTTTCCCCTATAGTTTTGCTGCAACATTCTAATACTTCGTATATGTTTATAACGGTCTATTATATTTTTAATATATTCCATTAGCAAATAGTATTTTTGATGTATCTCTGATAAGTCACTGCGATATTGTCTGTCCATTGATATTTGCCATAGAAAAGTTCGATTATTCTCTTAGGCAAGAACCTTTCGAGGTTACGCAGCAGGATGATGTCATACTTGCGATGAAAGTTTATCCAGCAGGCATTGCACTCTTTAGAGTATCGGCATTGTACTTTTGTCGTCTGCCGTGAATTGAATATCTCATCCAATGAATGCTCATAAACATTACCTAACTTTACACCTAAGTTCTGACACAATGGAACATCGCCATTTGAATGAATCACCAGCTCGCTAAATATGCTTTGACAACGCAACTTCAATTTACCATTTCTCCATTCTTTATACAAAGCCACGAAGTCGAAGTTCTCTTCTGTGTCGTGAATGCTCTTAGGAATATTCTGAATGTAATTGACCATTTCAACAGAGAGCAAATCGGCAGTAGTATCAAAGAAATCCATTGTTCCATAAATACCGATGCGTATGTCGACATCGTATTTCTTAGCGATTCCTATCACGTAGTTCATATCCTTAAAGCTGTTCCATGGAGATAGACAAAACATCAAAGAAATATCAACCTCATCCTTTAAAGATTCAACAACTTCTATCACTTTATCATGCCCATTGCAACCTCTCATAGCTTTGTATGTTTCCTTATCACCATCAAGCGATACGTACAGATGATTAGGATGATAGCTTCTAACTGCTTCAATAACCTTTTGAGGTGCGAGGCAATTTGATAATAGCGTATAGTTAGGATGATTATTCTTAAACCACTGCATGATTGCATCTGCCTCTGGATGCAACAGGAACTCTCCTCCCTCCAAACCTACAACTGTATTCTTCGTAACACACTTACTCGCCATTATCTCCTTTATTTTCAACAAGGATAGATGCTCTTCTGGCTTCTGCCATATTGAACAATGTTTGCAACGTGACTGGCACTTGGTGGTAGAGTAAATCATCAAAGTGCTCAGTCTTTTGTGATGCGGACGAATGATATTGTTGAGGTATAGCACCCCATTTCTTAAATAGTCTATAGTCTTGTACATTTTAATCTTTCAAAGCTTTTGTGCTTCTATTAGTAAAGAGGCAACAAAAGCCAGAAAGACTGCACAAGGGCATCATTACCATGTAAACCTAATGCCAAATGGTATGGTGATAGTGAATGGATGCTCTGTCCATATAGTATGAACGGAACTACCATTTGGTATATACCAATTCAGCGATGGCTCCAAATATATTCCCCAATTAGGCGCAAACCTATATTGCACACCAACACTTGTGCCTACGCTCCATTGTAGCGAAGGTGAGAAATGCCAATTGTTAGTATATGGCGTATTCTTTCCCACAACATACTTTTCATTTGTTTTACCGTATACAGGTATATGCATAGTACCACCCAACGATGAATACATAGACCACTTCTTGACATTTAGCCATCTATATGTCACTTGCAAAGGAATTCCAAGGTAATGAACATTTTGCTTTCGCTTAATGTAATAAGTATCTTCTCCTAAGGTGAAGTCGGACTTCAAAAGAGAATACTTCAAACCTGTAGACATACTCCAATTATTTCCCAACAACTTTGTTACCGATAGACCAAAGGTTATTGGTTTGTCATGATGTTCATGCTCTACAATTTTGCCATCGTTCTTTATATTGTTGTTTATATTATTCTTATTATTGAGAGCAATCTCCTTAAGTGCTTTCTCTTCATCCGACAATCCTTCATGTTCTTTAGTCTGCAAATAATTATAATATTCTTCCCAAGTTGAGAACTTGTTAGGAGCAACAGGACCAACAGGACCATCAGGACCATCAGGACCATCAGGTCCGTCAATTCCAATATTACCACTTAATATCTTATAAGCATTTTGAGCCAAAGTTGTGCCCAACGAACCAGCCGCAAGCAAATGCCACTTGTGCTTTTTATGAAGAGTCGTTTCTTCTGTTATATATGGTTTATCATATTCGTGCCAGAGTAATCTTGTTGTATCAGGAACAATGCTATCATTCTTTGTTTCTGCAATATGAATGTTGTCCAAGGTATTTTGAATCTGAAGTGAGTCGATAGCAGGTATAGAATCAGATATTGTCTGAGCGATATTTGGATAGATTTCCTTTGCTACAATAATCTGTATTTTATCCTTTTGAGTTGGCTTATCCACCTTTTGCTTCTTAGCAATCTTCGTCCTACCTTTATCTTCCTTTTTTATCTGTGCGGTCTTTATATCTTCATATTTTATATTGTACTTTCGCCATAAGATACGATATAGAGGTATACTAATAAAGACAATTGAGACTATAGCTAACATTCGTTTGTTGATAATCTTTCTCAACATAGCTTTAGCTCTTGCTAATTGTGAAGAAGAACTATGTGGTTCTATTCCCAATATTTCAGCAATTTCTTTATGAGAATATCCTTCTATCACAGCCATCTGGAAAACCTTACTATAACCAGTAGGTAATTGGCTTATGATTTCCCTAATCTCTTTTTCCTCTAACAAATTCTCAGGAGTGGAACTCTCTTCTACGTAGAATTCCTCATCTATTAATGACGAGAAAGGTATTAATTTACCTTTTTGCTTATACTTCTGTAACTTCAAAGCCTCATTTCTTGCAATAGCACACACCCATTCTCCAAATTTTGAAGCGTCTCTAAGTTGATGAAGAGAATAATAAGCACGTATAAACACCACTTGGACGAGGTCATTCAATACGTCCTCGTCCTCATTGGTAATATTGAAGCATACTTTTCTCACCATTGGTGTATATGCCTCAATTAGTATTGCTAAAGCAGTTGTATCTCCAGTCTTTACTCGCCTTACTATCTCTATAATATCCATATTTGTGGTAAATGTACTTTTGGGGCTTTCTTTTATAAAGATAGACAGAAACAAGAAAAGACTGCATGACTTATTGTTAATAAACGCTAACAATAAGTTTTTTACCTACCACTTCAGCTTACCATACTTCTCTTTATACCACAGTTGCCAACCATTGACGAGGTTTTGCCAAACGACATAGGCACCGGGAGCAACGGCTGCAAGTGGGTTGAGAAAGGTTAGGGTGAGCCAGATGGCTACGATGGTGTTCTTTTGTCCCAGGGCTTGACCAGCACTAATGCTTGCACCATAATGTCTACCTACAGCTTTGCCTATGGCAAACTGAACAAGGCATACTATCAAAGGAACTATAAGCAAAAGAACCAAGATATAGCCAGAAACTTGAGCATGGATGATGTTGCGAACAGTCTCGCCCATAAGGATAGTGAGGTTGAAACACCACATATAAAAGCCTAAATCCTTTATGCTTTTTACCTTATCGACAAAGCGAGGTAAGAACTTACGGCTGAGCAAAGCCAAGAGCAATGGAACTACAAGCACCGTGGTTACGTTGCGAAACACCATCATGCTCATATATAAGAATGTAACGTTGGCACCTTTCTCTACCATTGGGAAGAGTAAAGGGATGATAACCATGGTAAAGATGTTGGCGATAACGGTATATGTGGTAAGCGACCCAATGCTTCCACCAAGTTTTTCTGTCACCACAGCCACAGCTGCTGCTGTAGGACAGATAAAGCAAATAAAAGCTGCTTCAAGCACAAGCTTTACATTGTATGATGCTCCAAAAAGATAGATGGCTACAACCATAGAAGCAGCTAAAGATGTGCGAATAATTTGGAGGATAAAATGCCATTTTTGAGGGCGCATTTCCTTTATCTCTATCTTACAGAAGGTTACATAGAGTAAAGCAAATAGCACTATCGGCATGAGAGATATAAGATGTGGACCTACAGCATCACCTATAGGCTCGAGAAAGGGAACATTAGCAAACAACAGATAGCCTACAGCTCCTAACACAAGTGAGCAAGGCAACGCAAATCTACGAAAGAATCTCCACAAAGCCATAATACAGATGTTTTTATTTAGGGGAGTTAGAGATAGTGAGAACTCAAAATTGTTGGTATATATAAATATGTATATATAATATAAGGTATATATATAAATATGTATATATAAAAAAGGAGGAAGTTCTTTTAACTTCCTCCTTATGTATAGGAATTATTCCTTGTTTGCTCTCTTACGCTCGAGGTGATCGAGAATAATCTTGCGCATACGCATGCTCTTAGGAGTAACCTCTACGAGCTCGTCGCCCTTGATATACTCAAGGCATTCCTCAAGACTCATCACAGTCTTAGGGATAACGCGTGCCTTCTCGTCAGAACCGGAAGCACGAACGTTGGTAAGCTGCTTAGCCTTAGTAACGTTGATTACAAGGTCGTTGTCGTGAACATGCTCGCCCACTACCTCGCCAGCATAAACCTCATCACCTGGATCGATGAAGAACTTACCACGGTCCTGAAGCTTGTCGATAGCATAAGCATATGATGTACCGGTTTCGAGAGCTATCATCGAACCATTGGTACGACGCTGAATCTCACCCTTGTAAGGCTGATAGTCTTTGAAACGGTGTGCCATGATAGCCTCACCCTGTGAAGCAGTAAGCACATTAGTACGCAAACCGATGATACCACGTGAAGGAATCTCGAACTCAATGTTCACACGGTCAGCCTGGCTTTCCATAGATGTCATCTCACCCTTACGGCGTGTCACCATATCAATCATCTTGCTTGCAAACTCCTCAGGCACATTGATTGTGAGTTCCTCAATAGGCTCACACTTCACACCATCGATAGTCTTGTAAATAACCTGTGGCTGACCAACCTGAAGCTCATAGCCCTCACGACGCATAGTCTCGATAAGCACAGAGAGGTGGAGCACACCACGTCCGCTAACAATCCACTTATCAGTACAATCCTCGAAAGGACGAACGCGAAGCGCAAGGTTCTTCTCCAACTCCTTGTCCAAACGCTCCTGGATGTGGCGTGAAGTACAATATTTACCCTCCTTACCGAAGAATGGACTGTCGTTGATAGTGAAGAGCATGCTCATGGTAGGCTCATCGATAGCGATAGGAGGCAATGCTTCAGGATTGTCGTAGTCGCAGATGGTGTCACCAATCTCAAACTTCTCCAAACCGATAACAGCACAAATATCACCAGACTCTACGCTGTCAGTCTTCTTATGTCCCATACCCTCGAAGGTATGAAGTTCCTTAATCTTAGTCTTCTCCATAGATCCGTCGCGATGGCAGATAGTAACATTCATACCATCCTTGAGTACACCACGATGAACACGACCTACGGCGATACGACCAGTGTAGTTACTATAGTCGAGAGATGTGATAAGCATCTGAGGAGTACCCTCAAGCTGCTTAGGGGCAGGGATAACCTCAACTATCTTGTCGAGAAGATAGTCGATATTGTCAGTAGGCTGATTCCACTCCTCTGCCATCCAGCCATTTTTAGCTGAACCATAAACTACAGGGAAATCGAGCTGATCTTCTGTAGCATTAAGAGAGAACATGAGGTCGAAGACCATTTCATATACCTCCTCTGGACGACAGTTAGGCTTGTCTACCTTGTTGACAACCACGATAGGCTTCAATCCAAGCTGCAAAGCTTTCTGCAACACGAAGCGGGTCTGAGGCATAGGACCTTCGAAAGCATCGACGAGCAAAAGGCATCCGTCTGCCATGTTAAGCACACGTTCTACCTCACCACCGAAGTCTGAGTGTCCAGGAGTATCAAGAATATTAATTTTAGTACCTTTCCAATTGATGGAAACGTTTTTAGAAAGAATTGTGATACCCCTCTCACGTTCGAGGTCGTTGGCATCAAGCACTTCGCCACTGTTATCCTGACCGTCGCGGAAAAGCTTTCCAGCGAGCATCATCTTGTCTACGAGAGTTGTCTTGCCATGGTCGACATGGGCAATAACTGCTATGTTTCTAATGTCTTGCATTGTATATAATGTATAAATCAGGTGCAAAATTACAAAAAAATATTGTATACTCTTGCCATAATAAGAAAAAAGTTGTAACTTTGCATCCGCATTTGTGCAAACATTATTAATTATTTACAAAAAAGCTATGTATTTAGACAAGGCAAAAAAAGAAGAGATCTTTGGTAAGTACGGAAAGTCTAACTCTGATACTGGTTCAGCTGAGAGCCAGATAGCATTGTTCTCATACCGTATTGCCCATTTGACGGAGCACGTTAAGAAGCACCGTAAAGATTATACTACCACACGTTCTTTGACTCAGTTGGTAGGAAAGCGCCGTGCATTGCTCAATTACCTCTACGATCGCGACATCAATCGCTATCGTGCTATCATCAAGGCCCTCGGCCTCCGCAAGTAATTGCAAGCAAGCACAAAAGAAACAAAGCCACATCCACAAGGGTGTGGCTTTTTTTGTTATATTACTGTTCAAGTAGCTATGTGTTTTAAAGGCTTGCATTGCCTCTATATTGAGACCATACCTTTACATCTTTTTAGAACGGATTATGCCCACACCATTTAGTTGCGAGCAGACAAAATCAAATGTACCCTTTCGTTATCATCCTAATGTTTCTTTGTTCCAATATACCTGTAGGTTCTCTTTGATGCATTTCATCACAACAGAGAAGTCTATCTGCTCTTTCCAACGTATCTTTTTCAAGAATGCTATCCACCAAATATTGCGTGTGGCATCCGTTGCAAACTTGTCTGTGAAAAGGGCAAGGTTCTCTCGGTAAGGTGTATTCCTGTTCTTAAACGTACCGACAATGGCTTCCGCAAGAAGTTCCTTGTCTATCTCATGGTTGGTGAACAACTGATACACATCGAAGAAATCTTTCATGCGGCTATTGCTTTCGTCACGGTCAACCATTGCATGAAACTTCTCTGCTATCAAAGTTTCCAATGAATAGGCATACAGTTCCACAGCAGGAACATCTGGTAACAACAACGGATAGTCTAATGATAGAGGATAAGGTGTTACCACATCACCGAAGCCTATGTCAACTGACACTTGTTGCACTATTGTATCCAAGTGTGCCACCACTTTTCCACAAGTGCCTGGGTATTTCTTTTCAACGGCTATTGGCTCCAATTCAAGCGAAGTTGCATCGAATGTAACTCCATCGTCCTCACATTCAATGGCGCACACTTTTTGAAAAGCCTCTTTTAGGTTATCTCTGTCATTGCTGATGCGTTCTCCCAACAGGTCAATGTCAATGGTTGGACGAGCCTTGACCCCATCCAAGGCAAACAACAGCGAACTGCCTTTCAGAAGAAAGTGGCTCTTGTAAGGACTTGCAGAGATACGGAACAACAAGCGTTCATGCAAGTATCTAACCAACACTTTCATATACTCTTGCTTCTCCACTTTGGCGAGGTTCAACAAACGTATCCTAATGGACTTTCCTATATTCTTTGTCATAGTCTTGTCTCCAAATATGTAGACAATATATTTTTCACTCTTAGTTTCTGTGCGTATTCATGGAGTAGAGATATATTGCGGTTCTCCTTTTTGAGATAGTTGTCTATCACCTCACCGCACACATCAAGCCCTATCTTGTTTCGGTACTTAACAGCATCACAGACCGTTCGCTCCATATCTGTAATGAGTACATCATAGCCAGATATACTCTTTTTGATTATTCCAAACTCCAAATTCTCCTTTTTCCAATAATAGAGGTCAATAGGAGGATAGTCTGGCAAACGCACCTTTCGCTTGGCTTCAATGGCTATGCAAGTAGCGGAAGGCACTTGTGTGGAAAGTCCATAATGAGCAAAAGCACTATACAAGCAAAGCACCCCATGCGGAACTATACGTTCTACATCTATCATGTTGTTTGCCAACGCTGATATTTCCACATAGACACCATTACGAAGCCGCATAAGCGTTCCATCTTCTATTGCACGGCGAAGCTGCTCATATTCACCACGGCTTTTCACTTCACCTGTGGTTATGAATCCACCTCGCTGTTTTAGAGTGTCAATGACTCTCTTTCTATTCATGTTATTCTTATTTGCGTGCAAAGATACAACTACTTGTTGAGAATAAAGAATGTTTTGTGTTAAAAGTTACGGAGATTATAAATAACATCCGTAACATTTTGCATTTTCATCAAACTTTGACCGTTTGCTTTACAAGAGAACACCTACTTATCTCCTTGAATTCCGTCTCACAATTCTAACTTGCGCAACCTTTTTAACTTTACGAGCATCGTCGACAAGATTTTCTTCATAGCTAGCAGAAACTCCAAGTGAAAGGAATCCACGATTAATGACAACTTTTCCCATTCTTGGCTTCATCGTAGGATAGCTCGTATATAACACATTGCCATCAACGTCACAAAATTCAGCCTTAATAGATACATTCTCATCAGCTACAGGTACATATATATCTACTGAGATATAATGGTTTTCATATTGCACCGACCCAATGTAAGCTTCGCCATTAGTAATTCCATCATCATCTATTGTATGAATATGCTTATTCAAAATCTGATCCTTAACTTTTTGAACTTTATCAGGTGTAACTATCTTATCCATTTCTTCATTTCGTAATTGAGGAGGATAAAACTCATGTTGGCAATTAAAGCGTATTTGCTGTTCAAACAAATCAGGGATATCACCGAATACTCCTTCTTTTACAGGTGTTTTAGACTTTTCAACACCATCAGTATCACTATCGTCATCATCGCTATCCGTATTAGACTCCTCTATTAACTTTTCATAAATTCGAGAACAGTAACTTTGGACTTGACCACTTAAACTACACATAGAGTCTGGATGAATAATTTCTGCCCTTACCGCTTTGTCATAAGCCAACCAAAAAGCTTTCATCCCTAAAAGAGTATTTTCTTCTTGAACACTCGGATAACCATTCATAATATATGAAACATTAGTTTCTTCTGAGTCATCATCAGAAATTGATACCATATCTAACGCTACAATTTGATTATCTGCATCATAGTAAGCTAAATAACAATCCTCAGGAAAGTCTTCGAACGGAATCTTCATATCCAGAAAGAAGACTTGATTCACTGATGACATCTTTAGAATTTGAGCATCTTTCGTTTTTTCTCCATCATATGTATCAACGCAGAATTTTTTAGCCTTTATTCTATCCAAAACCTCCAATCTCTTTTGAAGCGGGAATGACTGGGTAAAGGCGGTGACATTACCAGAAGTTTCATACATACTATCACAAGCGTTAAAGAGGTTAATTGGCAAATCACAGAATATACCTTCATTGGTAAATTCAGTTTCTCTATCACTATTAGTAGAACAAGACGCAAACATAATTATAGCTACTAACAACATTAATAATCGAATATTTTTAATCATACAAGTTAAGGTTAATTGTTAATAATACAAATTTAGGTCCCATTACCATTTATGTTATTACTTTGCAGAATAATAAGTAATCGTTCTATTTTCTACCCAAGAGGTTCCGTTATTTCTTTTTGCAGTTCTTTTTGTCCAGTTACCTTTAGCGTCTTTAGCTTGAACAGTATAAGTAACTTTTATCATTGAAGTCTTCTCTGTATTAGAGTCCTCTATCTTTGAAATTGTAGAGCTAACATTACCATCCGCACCATAAGCAAAAGTGGTTTCTATCAACATTCCACCATCTTCATAAGTATGCTTTACAATCTTTCCCTGCGTATTATAAGCAAATGTGTCTTCACCACTGCCTGGAGTATAATAGGCGGTATAAAGTTCACCACTAATAATACGTCCTTTTGTATCTCTAGAACACTCTGAATAAAGAGCATTACCACCCATCTTTACAAAATTAGCACCATTCCACTTTAAGCAACGACCATTCTGTGAAAAAAGAAGCACTTCCTTATTCGCACCTTGCGAAAAGCCTTTGTATATACAACCTGCCTTATGGTTCACCCAAATACATTGCTTAACCTTTCCCTTTAAATCAAAAGCAGCCAAGTCTCCTTGTGCCTTTACCAAACTTGGTATCATTAACATCACAAATACCAATAATACTCGAAAAATACTTTTCATAGAGCTAATAGTTTTAATTGTTTATTCCCCCTACGCTTATGCATAGGGGGATATTTATTATTTTCTTTTTTAATCGTCTGAAGCACAGACAACAGGACAAATGTATTTTTAATAATACACAAGAGTTCTTGTTTCTACAGCAGGATCACTACCTGTTGCCCCATAACCGGTACGCTTTGTCCAATTTCCACAATCATCAATGGACGAATACTCATAATCCATATTGGTTTCATAGTGTTCCGATTCCTCTGCTCCCATTTCTGTAAATTCACCTTTTAGATGACGATGGGTAAGAAGACCTTTCTGATCATACTTATAGGTATAGACATCATGCCCCTCACCTGTTACCTCCATTTTCTTCAAGCGACCAGTTTCAGCATCAAAAGTCAAGATGTGATTATCGGCACAGCCCATTTCTCCCCAAACATAAGAAGCTATGCGACCATTCTTGTCTCGCTTATGTTCTTCAAGTGCGCTCAAAGGCTTACCGTTGTATTTAATCCACTTACCATGCTCATCAAAAACGAGGTTATGAATTGCACCAAACTCATCCTTCCACTTGCAGCTCTTCACATTGCCATGCAAATCAAAAGCTGCCAAATCTCCCTTGCCACCAAGAGTTAGATCTTCTTTCTCCTCTTTTGGCTCAGTTTTCTGATCTAAACTATCAGAAGAAAGAGAATCTGCCACTTGTATACTATCATTAGCAGTCTGGCTGCTCACCTTATTACCAGTTCCTTTGCATGATACGAGCGTAACAGAAAACAAAGCTAAAGAATACAACAATGTAACTTTAAAAATCTTTTTCATAATTCAATTATTAAATTCATCAAATTTTATGAAATACAAATACTCACATATAACAAACAGAAGTAGTTGCTCTTAAAAATTCTGTCTTCGTTTAGAACTTTAAGTTTCTGAATTGCAAATAATATGGTTCTCCCCCTATCTCAAAATAATTCTTTACCAAACTGAATTCATGAATGGTTGTCGGAACATTTTCGATTATAACCTTACATTTTACAGGAATGTCAACAGGAAACTTTGACGCAGAATAAAAACGAGACACAGTATTAGAACCTGCCACAAGAGAAACTTTATATGAATTTCCTTCACTATCATATACTTGTGATTGTTCATCGTTAAAAAGACCTGTCATGCTAATTTCCGAAACACTCTTATTGGTAAGAGTTCCCTCCAAGACAACATTGTTCCCATTTCTGTAAGCTTTCGTATAGGTATAATTCAATGGTGGATAACTCAAGAAAATATTGTCGCCATTGGTATTATTCGCATAAGAGACAGTTTGGGAGCCAATATGATAAGTGTATTTGTCTCTACAACCACCATTCACAGGATTGGCAAACCTACCTCCAAATGTTAAACTCTTAATTGTAGTGCAACTTGTGGAAACATTCCCAATTTCAAAATAACCCTTTACAGGCACACCTGCAGGCAACTTGGCACTATATCCATACCCAACTCCAAGAACCTTGCCTCCAACGACAACCCCAAAAGCATACTTATTGTTGTTTTCATCAAGAGCTACATAATTTTCATCATCAGTACTATTATCTATTATAATCTCCAAATCTTCCGACGAAGTATTGGTAAGCAAAAATCTAACCAACACACCATTGCCCCAATACTCACATTTAGTAATTTGGAAATTGACATTTGGTATTTTGCCTGTAGCATTACCACTTGTCGATGAGTTATCGTTTGAACCACTAATAGCCGCAGCAGTTTCAAGAACTTCACCTGCCGCTTTTGCCAACTTCTTAAAAAAGCCTTGCGCATGAACGTCTTGTACATTGAACAAAGACAAGAAAAGCGCAAAAAGAAAGAAATACTTAAACTTTTTCATACGTAAATATTAGTTACAACAGACATCTTCCCGATTGAAAAATATCCTTTCATAATTGTTTTGTAATACACGTATTAGTATCTATGTATTTACAATGAAATATCGTAGAAATTAACGTAAGAATCACCTAAAGGATAACCATCTACAGTACAGTGAACCGAACCATTGAATCTCTTCGAATTTATATTAATTCCAGGTATACGGATTGTTAATTGCCATGTGCTTGACTTTTTAAATGTTCCATGTACACTGGTATAAAAATCGCCACCATTAGAAATGGCTATACGATAGTATTTTTCGCCTATATTGTCCTCAAAATAAGTGCTACCGAGGCTCAACTGAAAGTCTTGTAAATCTAGTCCAGTATTGTTTGTTACGGTGAAAGTAATGTCAGCAACATTCTCATTATCCACAGTCTTATATTCTGCACTTACCAATTTATATACAAGTCCAAGATCGTTGGTACGTATACCATCACTCATCACACGATTATCCAAAACCTTAATTTTATCAATCTCTCCACGTCCATTAAAATCAAGTGTAGGGCAAGAGCAATTGAATATTAGATTTAATTGATTGACTTTGATAGACTTATTGAAGTTCTTTATAAGGAACGAACCGCTAATTGTCTCACCCTTATCCATTGAGGTACGCACACTTGTCAACCATTTACCACCTAAAGAGATTTCTGAATAATACTTTTCACCTGTATTATCCTCACACATATCCCACACACTACCACCATTGAGTTGAACTTGGTTCAGGTCTACGCCAGAAATGTTTTTCATAGTGAAGTCAACTTGCAAATTGTTACCTACACGTTCACAATTGGTTACATTCATTTGGAAATAAGTGAAGAAATTTGGTTCTTTTTCTTCCTCTTCTTCTTTTTCACAAGATGAAAGTGACAAAACAGCTAAGAGCATTAGCATTAAAAACTTAACATTTTTCATATACATACTTTTTTATGGCATCATGTAGCTCAATAAACCTGGTACATTATGCCGGGTTAATAATTTAATAATATAGCTTATAGTTTCAAGTAATTAGGAATATGTATACAAAAAAAGACGTGGAATCCATACGTGCCACTTATCCCAGTCTTCAGGCTCTCGCATTGCCTTGTCCCAAGGATAAGCAACACATATAGCCCACGCCATGATATATTATATCCCACGTCTACAAGAAGATACAATACCTCCTATGTATACGGATATAATTTTCCCTGTCGTGAACGTTATGCGTTGCCTTTTCTCCCCTGGGACATGATCAAATTTGCGAGATTTGAAGACTCAAGAGTAAGGGTTCGAAAACGTCCTTTCCGATATATTTCCTTTGTATAGTACGTATAACGCACTAAATTTTTGCCAAAGTTAAACATTAAAACAATTATTTCAATAAAAAAAGTAAATTTTATCCAAATAGTTAACATTATTTAATAAAACATTATATATTCATCTACTACTTTCATGAATACTAATACACATACAAACAAAAAGGTGGGACAGGTCTCACGACCACCCCACC
>ERZ773202.237-NODE-237-length-58349-cov-28.894312_pt1 | contig 58349 bp, 86 predicted proteins | sample MGYA00580998_ERZ773202 | MGnify/ENA primary metagenome ERZ773202 (study PRJEB29015, sample SAMEA2737803) | human gut metagenome | biome: human gut; feature: human-associated habitat; material: faeces | place: China | collected 2012 ...
GGAGAACGGAAACGACCCTGTGGCTCGACGGCGAGTGCTATACCCTGCCTATTGACACAGCTCAAGACCTTATCAGCAAGATAGAAGTCTATGCTAAAGACTGCTACAATGTTACGCAGACCCATCTTGACAAGGTTGCGGAGTTACAGACGATAGACGCATTGATAGCTTATGATATTACGGCAGGTTATCCCGAAAAAGTACGACTAACAATTTAATTTTATAGCTATATGAAGAAAATCGTTAAAGGTAATGACTTTACACTGAGGATTCCAGTGATGAAGATGGTAGAGGGGCAAGCGAAGGCTTTCCCTCTGCCAGCCTGTACCGATGTTGTGGTACAGGTGTGTAACCAATTCAAGCGCATCCCTCTTGCGTTTGAGATTGACGTAAAGGAGGACAACGTGCTCCTTGCGAGAGTAGAGGGTGATAAGATGAGCCTCGGCACGTATGCCATCGAGGTGAAGGGCAAGATATTCGGCAACGACTGGCGAAGCAACGAATACCCTCAGTTTTCCATCGTGTCAAACAACGCCGATGCTGATACCGAGTTCGGAACTACCGATGAGGGCGACAACAGCGTAGAGATGGATACCGCTATGGTCATCCTGCCTCCTTCTGTGGAATTGAGTGACCTTATTTCAGACACAAATGAGGCGTTAGGAAAGGTTGATGGTGCGGTAAGTAAGACAGATGAAGCCGTAAAAAAAGCCAACGATGCCGTAAGTCAGGTAAACGGAGCTCTGGAAAAAGTTCAAAACGTAGATATTGATATTGACGGCACAAACTTGAATATTACTCGTCCGAGTGGTGAGAAAAAGGAATTTGACCTCATGCAACTCAAAGGTGACTCATTCACTTATAATGACTTCACAGAAGCAGAAATCAAGGAGTTACAGAAGCCAGCTACCGAGGCTGCTACCAAGGCACAGGAGGTATTAAAAAAAGCAGAGGCTGCAACGACAGGTGCAGAGACCTGTAATGTAACCATGCAAGGCTCTACCATCTCTGTGACAAACAGGCACGGAGAAACCAAGTCGGTAGATGTTATCAACACTGATGAGGAGGTGACTGTAACTATCGCCTCTTCTGTTGACTCTATCAAGGTGGCTGGTATCAAGATTAACGTGTATCTCAACAACGGAAAAACGCCACAGACTTATACCACCAACGCAGAGGGTAAGGTAACGTTTATCATCGACCGAGGAAACTATTATCAAGTAACATTCCCTGAATACGGCAATGCGCAGCCTATTGCTCCTATCGGCTATACAGCAGTATTGGGCAGTCGCAGTATCAATGTGGAATATTTGCCTTACGATGAGGACAGTATGGAAAAGGTGATTATTACGGCTACCAAGTACGTTGATAACGTAGGAACAGCATGGGAAGGTATCCCTGTTATTGTGACGATTGACAAAAAAGATACTACTTATCAGACGGACACAAAAGGCCAGGTAACAGTGTTCGTTCCATACAAGAAGGAGTACACAGTTGTCATTAACGACCAAGATGGCTACAATGTCAGCTTCAACAAGAACTCGAGAACATATACATCGAGTGTTCCACAAAGGATTATCGATTACAGGTTTTATCAGTTCAAGGCAGGTATCTTTGTCGTTGATGCAAACAAAAATGAATATTACATCGAAGACTGGGTGGCAGCAGGAAGAAATGCTGATGACGCAGTAGCTATCAAGGTTGCAGACGCTTCGCTTTCTATCAATCATGGTACTTTCTGCATCCGCACAAGCGATATTAAGAATGTGTCAAAACTGATAAGTAAGTCGTGGTGTACGCAGAACTTTCAGTTCAATTCTATTGCGCTAAATGGTAATAATGTAAAAGATGCGAATTACTACAACGGAGAATCATCATCATACCTTATCAGGCAGGAGGCTCTGGAGCGAAGTTTATCTGTGCCAGTCTTTGATTATGCCTATGGGCAGATATTCAACCTTGGCGGTGAGGATTTGCATGGATTTGTCATGTCTGTTGGTCAAGAATATGTACACGTAGCCAATATCGGTATCATCAAACAGGTGTTGGAAACCCTGTATGGTGAGACGGTTGCGACAGACTACTACAACTTTGTAATGACAGGCTTAAAACAAAGGTGGACTTCTACTCAGTTTAACAAAGATAAAGTTTTTTACGCCAATAGTAATATTGACAGTTTCTACGGTGAAAGGACAAAAGTGTACATGGTTCTGCCAGTTTTCGCTTGTTAATCTCTTATGAAACTCTCGCCTCTCTCTTACATGGACATGTGGTAATCGAACAGAGTGTATTGCAAGAACATGAAAGTAATAAAAATAAAAAGTAACTTTAAAAGAAAGATAAAATTATGAAAAAAACAATTTCGTTTGTCAGCACGATTATTCCTGCTGACCAGTTCAAAAAGAAGTATGATATCGGAAGCACCGATGGCGATACACTCACTATTTACCATATTGGTGAGGTGTTGGATAGCGAGATAGGAGCTTATCGGTGTTATGAATGTAGCATCCCGACATCGCTATTCGATGAGGACGAGGTGAAGGCTGCTTACGCTAAATTCGATGAAAGAGTAAAGGCGGCAGAATTGGCTTATGCCATCTCAAAGAAGATGGAAGAGATAACAGACTACGACACCTCGGGCAAGGTAAACGGCTTTATCCTTAATGGCATGACCGTATGGCTTGACAAGGCAACGAGAGTGGGATTGATGAACTCCACCACTATCGCCAAGGCAGCAGGTCAACAAACGACAACTCTGTGGCTTAAAGGCATCAAACTGGTGGTGGATTGTGATAAGGCTATTCAGCTACTCTCTGCGCTCGAGATGTATGCCCTGGAGTGCTTTAACGTGACAGCAAGCCACAAGGCGGCAGTAGGAGAATTGAAGACTATCGAAGATGTGAAGGTCTATGACTACAAGACAGGCTATCCGAAGATGCTTGAGATGAGTGTTTAACTAATTAAAATGTAAAGATTATGTATATACTAAGTGTTATTTCATTTCTCCTGTTAGGAGGATTTCTGCTTCTCGCAGCCATGCGCTTTGGCGTTCCTGCGATGGTAAGCGATGTGTATTATCAGCTACAGAACTGCACTGGAAGTGAAATCATCGGAGACAAGCGTAAGCGAAATTATGGATGGGTATTCACGGCCGTTATGGTGACGTGCGCAGTACTGATGATGGTGTGTATGCTCGACACAGGTAAGGGTGTTCAGTTCCTTGCCTTTATAGGCTGTGTGGGGTTAATGTTTGTAGGTGCTGCACCAAATTATCTTGATGCCGATGCCTACCCTATTCACAAAGGAGGTGCGCTTATAGCTGCGGCAGGGTGTGTTGGCTGGTGTATGTCGGTATGCTGGGTTCCAACGGCTGTAATAGCTCTTATCTATCTGCTACTCGTAAGCTGTTCGGACGATGACGAAGGATATAAGCCTGTGTGGTATATGGCAGAGGTGGCAGGATTCTTGGATGTGTTTTTGACATACTGGATAACAGATTGACAGTAAAACGCCGTTGTTGATAGCAATAAGATGGTTTAGCAAAGTTTAACGCTAACAATATGACATTTTTCTTGCATTATTGTCACAAAAGTGTAACTTTGCAACCATCTTATTTTGAATCTTAAAACCGAAAATTATGAATAAAGAAGACGAAGGCGACCTATTAAGGTGGTTGCAAGACAAAGACGTAAGTGAAGTGATAAACTTGCTGATGAAGCACGGAAATCGGTATAGCAGAAGGATTCTGAAGTTCTTTTGCTGGTTCTGCAAATATGTACCCATCACCATCATGTTATTGCATGCATACGGAATGTGGGATTTCTCGCAGCATCCAAGGGAAATGTTCATAACAAACAATGAGAATTTTCCCTGCTATTTATTCATCTATTTTATGGTTTATATTTTGCCAATGGTTTTGATATTAGCAAGCAGATTCTTTTTCCTTTGTTGGAGATATAGAATACCATTTTTCTACTTCTTCGGTATCAACGCTGCCCATATTGTAGAGTGGAGTTGGTATACTACTAAGGATATGGTAGATTCCTGCTTTACTGTTATGATTGTAACGGCGATGTTTTATCTATATGGGTTTGCAGATATGTTTATCAGTAAAACCAAGGTAGGACGAAAAATCTGTGCATAATATGGGAAAGATACTAAATTATAAGTTGCTCGGCACAGCTTTGAAGTCGCTGAGCGATGCTTGCTTTAAAGCTGACGAGCAGCAGCGAAATGGTGAGAAGGTCACAGCTTGCGGAATGAGTGACGAAGACCTGGATAGATTGTGTGACATCATTCCAGATATGCTCAACCCGATGATGAGCACAGAGGAGGTAAAAGAGAAGCTTCACGTTTCCGATGCTACACTCAATCGTATGGTTGCAAAGGGTGTCATTCCGAATGGTGAATGCAAGAAGCGAGGTCACACCCGATATTTTAAGAAGTGGGATATACTACACTACATAAAAAGTAAGAGAAAATCATAACGTATAAGCCCTACGCATCACGGATAAGCGAGTATGTATGAGTATTATGGACTTTGTGTTTCAGAATTTGATTATAGTAGCAATGATAGTCGTCATTAATTGCACGTTCATTGCATACCTATACATTACGCATGAGTACGAGAAGGTCGATAAGTTCTTCCTGGCTTGGGTAACGATGTCAACTATGGTATTGACAATGTGGTTCGGATTTGGACTGTATCTGTATTTTAATTGTTTCTTATAAGCTAAAGAGAGGTAAGTGATTGCCTCTCTTTTTTGTTTTCAATCCTTTCCAATGTTTGCAAGATTGGAAAAGATTTTAATTCCCCCAATTTCGTGGGTTTTAAAAATACAATATTTCGATAAAATTATATACAATATTTTATTAAAAATATATATTAGCTCAAAATGATATTACCTACTATCACCTTAAAACACTGATAATCAACCACTAAAAGAAAGTGTGATAGAGTTATATTTGTTCTTATTAATTCGCTGTACCTTTGCATCGTAACGTTACAATAGTGTTAGTTAATATTAAGGATTTCAAAAGATTGTATTATGGAAATGACAGATGCAAAAGTAGTAGAGAAGAAAATCTACGAAGAGGGAAAGAAGCACGAAGATTATGCTTCTAAGGCAACAGGCAATGCTGGTCTTACCCTTGGTATCATCGGCACAGCACTCGGTGCTGGTGCTTGGTTGCTTGGCGGTAACAACCGCAGCGTATTTGGCTCACTCGGCAGCAATATGCCTGAGAACGTGAACATCAACACTTACGGAGCTAACTCAAGTTCCAATCAGCCAACCGCCTTGCAGGTAATGGAGAAGGAATGCGATGATGAGGTGAAGTTGCTTACCTATATATTCGGTATGAAGCTCGACACCGCTAACAAGTTCTACGCTATGCGCGAGACAGACATCGCTGAGAAGTTCTCTATGTATAAGGGAGCTAACGATGCTATCAACGCCGAGAACCGCCGTGCAATGCAGGCTGAGTTCGGTCTTTACAAGTCTCAGGTTGATGCGGACTTCGGTCTGTACAAGAATCAGAGAGACCAGTACGACGCGTTGCAAGCAAAGTATAGTGACCTCGACAAGAAGGTTGCCGTGATGGAGGCTCTTACTCCTTACAAGGAGAAGCTGATGATGGCTTACGTGAACGAGAAGACATGTAACTGTCTTCGTGGTCAGTTGGTACTCCCATCTACGCCAGTGGTTTCTGGTTACGGCAGCTATGGCTGTAACTGCGCCACTCCCTCCACTCCCACTACAGGAGCGTAACAGAGCAGCAAGGAAGTCTGTAAAAAGGACTAAGAAAAAATGAGTTGGTGAGGGGCGTTTGCCCTCGTTGGTGGATGCCCTCTCACCTCTCTAAAATATATCACCAACTTAAAGATATTGATTATGATGAATTTTGGAAACAGCCCATTATTGGATATTGGTACAAGTCAGCAACAGCCGCAAATGATGGATGCTGAGCTACAGAAGATGTATGAGGCAATACAGCAGAAGCGAGCATCTATCAATATGCAAGCGCAGCAATCTCCAACCCCTTTATGGGATGAAATCGACAAGATTGAGGACAATCTTACAGGAGCGCAAAGGCAGTACTTGATGCAAAACCAGGAGTACGTTAATAGCTTACAATATGTGTCAAAGTTAGTGCAAGATGAGGAGTTGCGTATCATACGCCCTCGTATCGAAAGCACTCAGCAAGGACAGGAGGCATTGAAGAAACACTTGTCCTTGATGCAACGACTGAGAAAAGAAGTAGCGCAGGCAGAGGAGCAGAAATCTGCCATGCTCAACGATTATATGACTAACCACAGTGACAAAACTTGGCAAGAATACCTCGTATGGTACAACAAAACAAAGAAAGGAGGAGTTAAGAAATGAACATAACGGAACTTAAAGAGAAGCTGCTTACATCGGTAGACCTGTGGGCAGACGCAAGAATTGACGATATGATAAAAGGAAACCCAATGTTGGCAATTCCTTCCGTCTACATGAAACGTGCGGCGCACAATATCATATCCATCAACAAGGAGAAGTTAGGTAAAACTATTGATAATGCAGCATTGTTTATCGGTGACGAGAATGGTGATATTAATGTAGATACCATCTTTGACGATGCCATGCAGATGCTAAAAACCATTGACAACTATAGCTTTGAGATTGGATTCATAAGCGGTAGGATTGATGGCGGAACTCTGTATATCGACCTACCCGACAATATCTTCACGACACTTCTTTTCGGGAGCAAGAAGAGTATTAGTTTTGGAGAGAGCGATTTTGCTGAATTAAAAAATTTATTAACTGAATAATACGGATATGGAAGAATTGATGATAAACTTTGATGAGCTATATGGAATAATGGCTACGTCGGCAAACGTGAAGTACATGCGCGTTTTTGGTGATACCATGCGCTGCATGATGAAGGATATGGCAGACAGGCACCCCGAACTGGCACAAGAGTATATCGAGAAACTATGTGCCATCAAGTGGAAGAACTATCTCACCAAAAAGGAAGCTTTGTCTATCATTCAGAAAATGGACCCAAAGGCTACTTGGGATATGCAAGTATGGTCCGGCGAAATGAAAAAGCACAATCTACACACAGAAGATAGCCCTTGCTATAACGACTATGCCTTGTACGTGGCCATGAATCAAGTGGTGAGCGATCACGGAGAAACCGTAGCAAAGATTCTCGGTAAGGACAGTTTGAGCGACATCGATGATGACCATCTTTTGGTGTACGCATATAGCCTTGCTGTCGACTTGTTAAAAGACAAGGACGGTGTGTATGATATCAGAGAGTATTTCATGAAATAAACATTAAAAAACAGATAATGAAAAAGGTTTTTGAGAATGTCGTGTCGTGCGAAGACATGCAAGAGTTGAAGGCTTGCCTGCAAATCATGATAGAGAGTTGCGAGATAGGTATGAATAACAGCGCCATGCTTGAAATGATGAAGCAGATACAAGGAGAGGTGTCTGGTTGTAACTATGACGAAGAAATGGCCGATATGCACCTGTGTCTTATAGGCCAGCTTCACACTAAAGATGTAGCCAAGGACTATTGGCATGAGGTCAAGAACGACAAAATCAATATGGCAGACTGGTGTGTGCTATGGGGAGAGATGGTTAACAGAAATGACGAAAAGATAAGGAAGTGGTTCCCTAAAATAGGCACTCTGGACTACGAGAGAAAAATCTTCGATGAGTGTATTTCGTTTCTCGCTAACGGAGAATTACCATTTTATGACCTAAAAGTTTGACTTTTTGATCGTTATCTGATTGAGTTTCGGGATTTTATTGCTATATTTGCAGAAAAGACCGAAACTTATATTTTTTTTATTACAAATTATTCAGGATAACGATTATGATAGGTTTGTTAGATTCTTCCCAAATCCGGCAGATAGCGGTGACAATATTCTCTGCTATACTCGCCTTTGCAACGCCGACTGAAGGTTTCGTGTTGGCGCTGGTAATCGCTTTCGGCTTTAATATCTTCTGCGGAATGAGGGCCGATGGTGTAAGTGTTGTGCGGTGTAAGAACTTTTCTGCATCGAAGTTCGTAAACGCCATTTTGGAAATGTTGCTATACCTGACCATTGATTACGTCATATACGGCATCATGGTCGGTTGTAATGACGGAAACGAGGCTTTGTTTGTAATCAAGATGCTCACGTATATATTCTGCTATGTGTATATATGCAATGCGTTTAAAAATCTCATTAAGGCATACCCTAAGAATATCTCATTCAGGGTTATTTATTACATTCTGAGGTTTGAGTTCGCAAAGGCATTGCCGAGCTATTGGAAGCCGATATTGGAGAGATTGAGTCAGGAGTTTGATAAAAAAGAGGAGGAAAACGAGAATGGAAGTACTAATTGATAGAGCCTGGAAAAAGGACGACTATACTATCAGTCGTCTGTATGTGAATGGTAATTTGTTCGGATGCAACACTCTTGAAGATACAGACAGAGGATTGCGCCAAGATATGCAGCTTGAAGAAATCAAGAAGAAAAAGGTATATGGGCAGACTGCAATACCAAGTGGCAGCTACGAATGTGTATACACCTACTCTAACCGGTTTAAGAAGATGTTGCCATTGCTTCTGAACGTCAAAGGATTTGATGGGGTACGCATACATAGCGGTAACTCTGCAAAAGACACAGAGGGTTGTATTCTTGTCGGTAAAAACGATAAGAAAGGATGGGTTAGCGATTCTCGATTCTGGACCAACAAGCTCATTCAGACCATGAAGACAGCTTGGGATAAAAAGGAAAAAGTAACGATTGTAATTCAGTAGCCTATGAAACTGATTGATAAGATAACAAGGGTTGTGATTGTCATTGCAATAGCAATGCTGATCCTTTCAACGTTCTGTAGATGTAAGGCGAAAGAACGAGTGGTAGAGAAACATACGTATATCACTGACGATCGCAATGAAGCTAAGTGGGATTCACTCTTTAACGCAAGGCTTATTAAGGAACTGGAATCATACAGAGCATCGCATAAAGAGTCTGTAAAGTCTACCACCAAAGAGAAGACTCATATAAGGGATAGTACAGCTTCGAAGTACGATGTGAACGGAAACAAAGTCGGCGAAGACAGATTCCACTACGAATATCACGAGCTATCACAGGAAGATGTACAGATACTGAGAGACAGTGTTTCGAGCCTTAAGGAATACAAGGATAGTGCTGCGATATATCATAGCAAGTGTGACTCCCTAATCTCAGTGATAAGTAAAACATCGAAAGACAAAGTATATGTCGAGAAACAACTATCAAAGGCCGATAAAGCTTTCTTGAATATAGGTAAGATTGCGTCAGTTTGCCTTTTTATAGGCGTTCTCGCGTTTTTAGGTTGGATTTACTGGAAATTAAAGCTACATTAAACGTTCTTAGTTTTTTTCTGATGTTTTTATTGGTTATTAGTTGATTTACAACAAAAAGGGGTGACCACACGTGATGCGTAGCCACCCCTAAACGTATAGATAATCTTCAGCTTCCATGGAGGAAGCTAATGCCGTACTCGGTCTTGTAGTGCTTCTTTCACGTTCATAGGCTATCTAAAATCACCATTACCGTCTATCTTGCCTCTATTCTTTCGAGATGCAAGTTTTTTTAAGTTTTCCCTGCATATAGAATTTACGTTATATCCTAATACAGAACATATTCCGTTTAACTGCCAAAAACAGTCACCGAGTTCTGCGCGGATTGCCTCAAAATCTACACACTCAACATCGTCGTGAACCACTAACTTGTTGTTTTCGATGTGAGCTTTTCCTTTTCTGATAAGCTTACCAATCTTTGAAGTAAACTCTCCAAGTTCACCCATAAGATTAAGGACCATGTAGCTAAAGTTCTCACAACTAGACATGCAAGTAGTCATTGCTGCCTTCTGATACTCATTAAGAGTCAATTGTTTATTTTCCATTTTAATATTTAAAGTTTAAAATTCATGTTTCTTGCAAACCTTATCACAAGATGTTTCGCAATCTTTTTTGAAGCACCATCCATTGCCTAAGATGTCTTCGCATCCCATCCAAAGGCAGTTGCCGCAACATTTTTCTTCTTTTTCCATATTACCGATGTTTTATCACTTCCAAATACTTCAACTTTGCGAATCGGTATGAGTTATATATTCCACCAAGCGTTTTATTCACCTTAGATGTGAAGAACTGAATGCAGCCTGTATAATCATCAAAACCTAAGATGATATACTTTTCTTCAATATACCCTGCCACGTATGCGCCAATATCCTTACCTTTATAAAGAACAGGCTCTCCACAATGTGCATTAAAAAATTCTTTATTTGTCATACGCTACTTGAATTTAATGACAAAAAACTCAGTATCAAGCCACTTGTCGGGGCATAAACCCCTCTTCGGCTTACCGATTGATATACTATCAATCTCCTTCTCGATACGTGGGACATCTTTGCGGTAGCCGTTGACGAAGAGGACATGGGTGTAAGGTTTGTATTCCAATTTGCCTATTATGGCAATATAACCGCAGAACCCATCAAAATGAATCTCGCCACTTCCAGCTTTCTGGTTTACCAATCGGGAAACCCAATATGGCTTAATCTCCCGATACTCCTCCGTCTTTTCGCCAGCCACAATCATGTCGAACCATTGCTTGCTGACGGTGAGGGGCAACACTTTCTTTTCCATTTCTTATTTCTTTTTAATTGTTGTTTCGCAGCACTCAGCAAGTCGCTCGGGGAACAGTTTAATAATTCTACACTTCTTCTAAGTTCCTTAGCTTGAGAAGGAGTAATACGAACAGACTTTTCTAATCTGTTCTTTAAATTATTAGCTTCCCATTTCGTGACCCGTTTTGCTGCTTGAAACATTCTGTTATCAATCTTACATTGTAACAGCTTGATAGACCAATATGGCGATAATCTATCTATCGGCCTAAGCCATATCTTTTTGGCCAACCTAATCTTCATAAGCTACTTCTTTTTTATGACAAGGACAGCTCTTGGCGTGAATAACACAAACTCCGTGTTTCGTGTCCACAACCAGGTATTCATGCCCTTTCTTGGTGAATATTTTTATATTAAACTCTTCTTTTTCGTGTGGAGTTCCTAAGCTGAAAGAAACCCTAAAACCAATTACTCCTATTATGAAAATCAAAATGAGCCAAACGGCTGATTTGATTAAGTCTAATATCTTATTCTTCATACGCTAATTAATTTTCTCCTCAATCGTTATGAGATAGTAAAGTGTATTATTGATACCTGTAAGTTCCTTGCAAGGACTTTGGTAAGTCTCAGAGATTTGTTCCAAATCCTTGATAACTTGTTGTAGCTTAATTTTGTCCTCCCAATCAAGAACTACTACTTTTCTTGTTTCTTCTTTCATACACTAAAAGATTAATTGTTTATTACTATTACGAACATGAAGATACTTTCTTCTCCAAGCAAGGTTTCTTTCCACTTTGATATGTCCGTCTTGGAATTGATGTACTCTATCCCAATAAGCAAACATAGAGAATATACTTTTCATAAGCTATTTTTCCTTATCGAACTTATTGCTAATTCTTTCTATCTTACAAGCTTTTAGAACACTGTAAAGACCATAAGAATGTTTGTTCTCGCAGACCACCATAAAAGCATAGCGACCTTCCGACCAAATCACTTCGGCAGCATAGTTAGAACCTACAATATGTATTAGGTCGTGTTCAAACAATTCTTTGCCTTTACTATCTGTCAATCCTATAAACTGACAGACGGTTTCAGGGTCAACATCTGTTATTCCATCTTTTATATTGTCTCCTCCTATACATACTCTGTTCCCAAGATGTACTAAATCGCCCTCGAACCATTCTCCTGAGTTTAGTTGCTTTGCTTTAAATTTAATTTCTCTCATAACTATTCTTCTTTAAGTTCTACATCATCACCAAGGACCTCATTGATTTTCTTTTCGATGAACTCATCAGAAGTATTCTCCTCTATTATAGTATCAATGTTTGGTAACTCTGCATCAACTTTGTCTTCTTGTATTTTTGAGGTAAGCATACCAATTACTAATTTCGCCCAAGGACTATTAGCTATATCTGTTAATGAATCCTTTTGAAGCTCATAAGCTTTCTTCAACTCTCCATTATCACGGAAATATCTGAGTACTTCTGTCAATGCCTTAACAAAGTTCTTGTCAGACATCGGATTATTCTTTGCTTCTTCTAATTTAAGCATTAGGAAGAGTAAAGATGAATGTAAATCTGTTTTGTTCATAATTATGCTTCTTTAAGTTCTACTGGCTCATCATCCCAGCTTAATTCTCTTCCGATGAGCTTCTTGATGCTCCCTTTAGGAAGGTAACAGCAACCGATATTTGCGCATCTATGCCCATATAAATATACGACAGAACAAATCCATAATGTATTACTTTCATTTCTGCAAGGTTTTTCTGCAAAAATATGTTCACAGCCACCTTTATCTACTGCTAACCAAGACATAACTATTCCTCCAATTTTACTCCAAAAGGAGTGCCGTCAACAAAGGTGTAATTATTATATATCTTATAAAAGGGAAAAGGTTCTTCATCTACATCAGTAAGAATCCAATCTCCTTTTATAACCCCACAATGAATAAATACTTCTGGGTCTTTATCATTTCTTTTGTTTTTCACCCACCCAACCGGCTGATGTTTTTGCATCTCAGTCCAGCACTCTTTTTCGTCCTTAAATGGACGGTACTTTGGTTCTTGCTCTGGCTTGATGCGATACTCAAGATTATTCGTACACCAAATTTCTTTCGTTTCGGTCCATTTGTTCGGAATGTCTACAACACCTTTTAGGCGGTTTAATTTGCCCCTACACTCAATGACCTCCCCTTCTACAAATGCCTGAATAATAGGCAATAGCTGTTTCGCTTCTTTTTTTGTCATATCAATCCTCCAACTTTTTAATTAATAAATTACTTTTCTTATTAAATGGTTTATAACCACTACGGAGATACCAATATAGAACAAACCTATCAGATTCATCTTTATTAAATTCCAATCCGATTGTCTTCACTCCATTCGACTTAGCTTGTTGCTCCGCGAGTTGTAATAGGTGTTTTGCAACGCCACATCTTCTATGAGTATCATCAACAAAGAGTGCATATATTAGAGCATCAGCTTTGCCGAAAATATCACTAACATATAATGGAATAGATATTTGAACTGAACCAAGATTGTCTTCATCAGTTATTAAAATTCTGATTTCGTCCATCCATGTCTGCTTTTGTATCATACTCAATTCTCCAACTCTTTTTTAGCTAAACATAACTCATTTTGAATATGCTTAGCCGTACCTTCACTTATTGTTACTCTTTTAGTTCCTAATATCTTAGAAACATTATTGATATGAATTATCGCCTTTTCTTTACTCATTGTTTATCCTTCTTTGCCTTTAAGTATCTTCGCTTGAAACTTTTGAACTGTCTGTTTATAGAATAAGCCTCTTCATCAAAGCCTTCATCTAAAGTACCAGACATAGCCATAAGGGATTCTGTTGCTTGAAAGAAAGCTTCAAAGTCCTTTTCTGTTACATTCATTTTTGCCATATTCTTTTCTTTTTACCCTCTCCCTTTTGCAGGAGAGGGTGGTTAGTTACTCTGTTATTCCGTATGCTTTAGGCAATTTTCTGATTACATCTCCACCATAAGCATCCATTGTTAGCTCAACAAACTCTCTCACGGAAGTCTTATCACCGAGAGACAAACCTTTGCTATTTACAAATAATTCTCTTCCCATACGGCAGCTTCCTGTAAGCACATGATGATAGGCAAACAAATCTTTGTTGTCATACTTAGTGTCGTAGGAAGGGAACTTCTTTACGAATGCCTCTATGCGTTCTTCTTCCGTACTATCATCGTATAGTTTTTCGTGTAAAGACATAAATGCGTCTCGTAATGTTTCGCCATGAGCAAACTTATTATTCTCTTTAACGATATAACAAGGGATTGTTTGTAAGTCTGATTGCAAAATGAACCCTTGCGCTACGTTTGCTCGTACTGATGTGATTATTGTAGGTGTATTGTCAACAATATAAACAATACTGCCGCTTACCTCCTTAACGCCATAGCCATAGCCATAGCCAGAGCCATCGCCATCGCCAGAGCCATAGCCATCGCCAGAGCCATAGCCAGAGCCATAGCCATCGCCAGAGCCATAGCCAGAGCCATCGCCATCGCCATCGCCAGAGCCATCGCCAGAGCCATAGCCAGAGCCATAGCCATAGCCAACATCTATAGCTAAGAATTTCTTAATCTTTTCTTCTAACGCTTCCATACTCTCACCTCCTCGATTGATTTGATAGCCTTTATCGTGCAAGGGATAATCTCAATAGTATCAAGGATTGTGATGCTATCTACGAATACGGTGAACTTGCAGTTTGATGGATTTGATGTTCCGTCCTTCGCTAACTGAGATAATGACGCAGCACCATCCCAATACCAGATACGACGAGCATTTTTCAAAGTAACCTCGCTACCATTTTGTGATACCAACTCTCCAAACTCAACTCCGCTTCTATTTCCACGGATGAGAACTTTCTTTCCAATGTTTGTATTCATTTCAATTAAACTTTAAATTAAATTTGTTGCTATTTTTATCCTTTGCAGGATGGTTAGTTACTAAAGCTCATCAAGTTCTTTCCGAAATTTCTGTTCTGTTTCTGATACAAGTTGCGAGAATTTAGCGTTGAACTCTTTGTCGCATTTGAGCAAACCATCAAGACACTCTCCAAGTGTTATCTTACAAGCAGTTTCTGGCATTGTTAGCCTTTCCGCTTTTGGAATTAAACTTTTAGCTAAAAGATTAGCACGTTCTAATTGTTCTATATTCATATTACTATCTTATTTATCCTTTACAGGATGGTTAGTTAATCTTCCACTTTTTCAAGGGAAAAATAATCAATTCCCCAAGCTTCGTTTGCGTATTGATAAGGTTCTCCATTTTTCTTTATTTTTCGGATAAGAAAATAAACCTTAATTTCATTCTTGCCAAGAGATATGGCTTCTTTTAGACGTTCTATGATAAAGATATTGCCATCTTTATCTTTCACCTTGTCGCCTTCCTGAAAAGGTAACAAACTTAGAAAGTCGTTCATTATATCATTCTTCTTTTTGCGAAGCTCTGATATTTGTGAATCCAATATCTTTAAGCAACCTTCTGCGTACTGTAATTCGTTGTATAATTCTATTTCTATCATATTTTTAAATTTATGCCCGAAGGCGGTTAAACACGTTTGCTAAAATAATGTTCTTTTGTACTTTTTAGATATTCACCACACGTCTCTTTAGTAAGATATTCTGTATCAGAGTAAGCATTAAACTTACCTTCTTCCACTTTTCTAAAAATGAATCTAATATTACCCATATCATCAGAATATCCTGTGAATTGCAAATGATTTTGCTGTAATGATAACCATTCCAAGTATATTTCGTAGTCTCTTTTAGAGAATTTGAACCAACGTACATTGTTCTTGCACCATCCAAAGTAACTTGGGTCAATTCTAAGAACCCTTGTAACTGACATACCTTTATATTTACCAAACGTAATTATATTCATACCTACACCTCCATTTCGTGATTAATACCAAGACCGAAGAAAAGGTGCTGGAGTTGATGAACGTACTTAATGTATGCAATTTGTGTACATACATGGTTGTCAGTAAACGGATATACATCAAACTCATCACCGATACCTTTTTCTATGTAGATAGGAAAATATCCATATTCTTCAATATCAGGTTTTGTATATACCCAATGACTATTCTTTACTCCTCTGCTCATCACTTCTTTCACCCATCCATTCTTCTGTAGAATCTCAGGAGTAATGATAATAGGTTTGATTTCCTTACTTGTTACTCTTGCAGAATTTCTTCTCATAAATCCTACGAGATAGGATGTTTCATAAACTTCACAGATTTCAGCAATATGGTCTTTAATTAAAGATGTATAAATCACCAAATCTCCAGGAATATACTTATCCATACGCTTTTACTTTTTATTACCCATCATAAGAGCCATGTCATGTACTCTATGACACATTTGACAAACATCTTCAAGACTTCTTGTGTCCCAATTATAGTACATTCTTCCGTGGTCTTCAGTTATTACCACAACCTGCTTATCACGAAGGATTCGCCACATCATTTTTAACTTCTGTTTCATACGCTTTAATTTTTTAATATTATCTTCGTTTCAGAAGTAATCCCATCCTTTATGGTTTCAATATCATATTCACTCAAAGGGATATTACTATCACCTATACAAATTTCTGCTTCGCCAAAGCCTTGGCTAAGAAGACTTATCATTTCGTGTGCAAAAGCTCTTACATTTACAGAAATTAGATTTACTTTTACAATTTCTTTCCGTGTCATACGCTTTAATCTTTACTATTAATGAAATCCTCATACTCTCCAATCGTGATTTCCACAAAGTCTGTATTTTGCTTTTCAGCTCTGATGCTATTATCAAAGTAAACGAAAATGCGGTCTTTGTGACGGAAAAGTTGTGTGATGGAGAATCGGTTGATATGCGGAACTTCGATATTCAGCTCCTTTAATATCTTGAAATGATGAGTAAAGTATTTATATGATGTAAGTACTGCTGCTATTGCCTTTCCTTGCTTACATCGCTTATTAGGCGCAATAGCTACATAATAGCCATCTTCCAATTTTGCACCGTCTACCTTCTTCCACACCTTCTTATCTATTGTATCGTAACGCTCAGATGGTACCCAAATAGCGGTAATCTCGTACACTCTTGCGATAGTTCTGTTAGGCTGATAGCCCTGATATTTTTCAAATTTGAAACCTACGGCTTCTTCTACTCGTTTCATGTATGCTTGATGCTCTTCAAATTCAGCATCGAGAATACTCTTAATGTATTCGTAAGCCTTTGTCCCTTGTTTTGCTTCGTACAACATACTCTTTACTTTTTATAGTTGCTATTCTCCTTATACCCACCACTTACAAGCCATTGACCAAATTGTTCAAGACTTTCTATGTTATATATAAGACTCCATTTGTAACCTATATCATCAGTTGTATAAGCTATAAAAGTCTTATGTGTGAGCACATTCCAACAGATTTCCAATCTGTGTAAAATGTTTTTTCTAAAATTATATCTTGCTGCCATACGCTTTACTACTTAACTTGTTTAAAGATTACATTCTTGCCGTCTAAGCGGTTATAGCAGTAGTCTTGGGGGCAAGCATACCCTTCCTTTTCGAAGAAGCAGCCTTGACAAGAAAAACTTGTTGCTTCAACCACCTCCAAAATTATTCTTTCTCCAACTTTAAGCTCTTTCATTTTCTTCCTCTCTTTCTATTTAAAAGTTTCTGCCCATACTCCTTTGGAGAAGTCGTATTAATGACAACCTTTGGCATTGATTCTCTTGGTAACCTTTGATAAAGGTAATAACCATCTTTATCACGATACATCATTGCTTAAATCCTTTCTTTTTAGGAACATACTTTTCTGAATTATCGTCAAACTCATAGCAGTCTGGGCAGTAGTGCTTATCACCTATTTCCACCCATTCGCTCTCCATTGCTTGCTCTTTTGCAGTTCCTTCGTCCAACCAAGCTACAATGCCATTAAACTCATCAATGAATGGTTTCCCACATCTGTCACATACGACAGAGTACATAGTAACTGGTTTAATCATTGCTCACCTCCTTCCCATTCATCGGTAGTACCCACGAGGAGCTTAGTCTGGTCGTTATAAGGAAGGATAATTAAGTTAACCAAATCTTCATCTATAGACATACCCATTGGAGTAGCACCATACTCATCAACATAAGAAACGAAACTTGCTTGCCATATAGAGCCTTCACAATTCCGTATCTTCCAAATACATCTGTCGAATGGCTTAAACTCGCACTTTGGCTTCAAATCAACAATGGCTTTCTTCACAGCATCCCAAGCTTTGCCTTTCTTTGCGAGAGCTTCAAAGAGCTGTTGTTTCTCTTCTTCTGTAGCATAACGCTTAGAAAGACCTCCATTATCAGATAAAAACCCTCCTTTTGTCATTATAACAAGATTATCTTCAGGCAATGTTGCATAACGATAAATGCGGTCACCTTCTTGATTCTTATAGATTATTATGAAATTACAAGATACAATTCTGTCGGTGATATACAGTATATCTCCATCCTTGAACTCAGGATGAGGTTTCTCTACTTCCAAGGTCTCACGATTGAACTTACCGCCCAATTTTTTCTCAATGGTTTTGATGTAGGACTGAGCTTCATAATCGTTTGCTTTCTCAAATGAAGAAGTTGTCATTTGGGGTGTCTCTTTACAATAATCTTCTTTGGTATATAATTTAAAAAGATAATGCTTGCCTTTAAATCTTGTGTAGGTATTATCCTCAAACTTTTCAAAGATAATGTGTGTGTTATCTTTACAAATCAAGACATCACCTTTCTTCCAGGCGAACTTGCGCCAGTCACGCATTTCTTTTGATGGAAAGAGAATCTGTAAACCATTAAGCCAACATTCTTCTGTACCTAATTTTGAATAACCAAACGAACGAGTGCTGCCTGCTTCATTGGTTGCTGTACATACGATGTAAGACCCAACATCTGTTATATGAACTTTATCTAACTCTACGTCAATATTCCGTAATAAGTCATACAACTTAGTTCCTTGCGGTTTATCTTTAAGAATTTCCGCTATGTTAATTTCTTTTTCCATAATCGTATTGTTTAGTTGTTGTAAATTGCATCCAAGATTTCTCGGAAGTTAGGGTTGTCAATGACAGCCTGAGCATCTTTTTCGCATTTGAAATATATCGTATTGATATCAAAAGAAGTTTTATAATCTGTTGTGTAGCATTGAGAACGATTACAATATAGAATATGATATTTATTTTCTATACTGCTCCAATTAGGCTTCCAATCTCCATTGTAAAACTTAGCTATACACATAAGTCGATTAATAGCGGATAGTTTTGCAGAATTGTTGTCATCAACAGATATACATATTAAGTTTTCGTTGAGTTTTAAAGAAGCCTTTATATCTTCATAGGTCAATACTTTCTTCTTGAACTTGATAACTCCTGTATCAAAGTTGCTATTCTGTAAGTCTACCTCCATCCCTTCTGGGATATTGATAGTGAGTTGATTATCTTTGATTTCCATATCTTTAACTTCTTCAAATTTAACATTAGCGCCATCATTCCTCAAAAAGTCCATACAATTACCTGTAATAGACCTTAAAGAAGAACAATTAATATGTATAAATGCACAATTTCTACAATCGTCAAATTCTGCTACCTTATAAGTCTTACCTTGGTACTCAAAGGTTTCTCCAATCTTTCTCTCCATTAGCTCGATAATTTAAAGATGGTAACGACTACTCGATACCCTTGCCCCCCAATCAAAACAACCCGTTGCGTCGGGTTTTAAGAAACGTAGCTCCAACTTCTTTAACGCGGCTTTGTGCTTCTTTTCAAGGTTGACGCAGTGTAACTTCTGAGCCAACTTAATTTGCTCGACAATACCCTTTCGGGCTACTCGATATTGCTTTTCTGACATCATAGGCTATCCTCCTCGTTAATCTTGTATACAAGCCCAACAACAGCATCAACAAGTTCGCGATTGGTCATAGGCTTAGAATCGGTATTACTTAGTTTTAATTCACTCATGATGCGGTCAGACACCTTGTTTATATGTCCCATCTTTGACAGAGGAAAACGCTCAATATCAGAGACCTTATCAAGACGGAATCGCTCACGAAGGTATGCTCCGCTGATATACTCTGTAGAAGAACGATGTCGAGTGATTACCCACACGCCCTCTGGTAGAGAGTCATGCAAGAGCATACATGCGGGTTCGTACCTTCCATTTATCTTCTGATAAAATGTATCAGATGTGTCACATTCGGGAATCTTGTATTCCTCGTAACGACCTTTATTATTCTTTGTGTATAACTTTGGAATCTTTTTCATTTTGTTTTCTTTTTAAGGTTTGCTGTTCTTATTGCTTTGAGGTATTTGGGAGATTTTTTCAATCCAAGCTCTTTAGCTTTCTTGTTTACCTCATAAACGCTGCGGCCTACAATATGTGCGACTTCTTTTGTAGGAGAATCCGGGAACCCTATAGTAAGCGCCCTTATCTGAGCCTCATTCCAAGGTGTGCCGGTGTTGACGATCTGATTTTTCTTATCAGACCCGTCTGGCGTTATATTAACTCCGTTAAGTTTGAGTGACTTGGATAAGGCTTCGTCAGCGCGATGGCAATCAAGAATTTTAAGACCTATAATCTCGAAGCCAAGATTAAACTTGTCTTTGCATTCCGAAAACACGTTGTTGTCTATAGAAACAGGATAAAGAAGTTCCATCACGTTGCGTATCCTGGCATAAACACCCTTGACCGGCATAGTGAACCGGCTGCCAACGGTAAATGCTGTCATACCGTAGTTCTTCTGCATAACAGACGAGAACTCATCCACAGACTTACAAAGCATTCTTGATAAAATCTCGGCCATGAGAATGAGGGTGTAGAGTTTATGCTGCTTAATACCGAACTTCAAGAACTGGTTATCGAGAGCATAAAAGCATTTCTGTATATCGGGCCTAATATCCTCCTCGATAGCATCTGTGAGGTCGAGCCATATCTGCTGCATACCAATCTTGCCCATATAGAACATGAAAGATTCAACAAGTTCGTCAGAACATCGTTTCGCCTCCGTAAGCCGCTTTTTTGCCTCCATGCGGAACAGTTTTTTGTCCTGTCGCGCATAGTTGTATACATCAGTAATCTGTGTCTGGACCACAGAGGCGAAACCTCCTATCATGGAGTAGAAAAGCATGTAAGCCTTGTTGACCTGTTCCTGTGATGGTCTTTTCAGAGGGATACCTGCTATTAACGGTTTTGATCTGTTTGGTTTCCACTGCATATCAGACCTCCCTTTCGACAAAGAACACCCCAAAAATACACACCAGCGCCACTGAGGCGAGAATGTAGTGATGGACCATGAAGCAGAGGAAGCTGAGGCAGAATATCGCCGTTGCAACAACGATCAGTAATATGATGATTGTATGTTTGTATTTTCTCATTTCTGCGTGATTAAATTACTTATCGTAAACAGCCTTGTAGCTGTCGAGTTGTTGAGATATATGCTCCATATCCTTATCGTATCTGTCACGCTCGGCACGTGCCTTGGAGATAAAGATGAAGCTAACTATAAATGAAATGATAACCGTTAGTGTTATGAAGAGCCAGGGAAGTCGGTATACTGCCTTATTGATTGCTCTTCCAAGGTTTCTGACGATAACCAAAGAATAAACTCCAATGAACACTACCGCCTGTTTTGTGGTTGCGTTAGTAACTTCTGTGATTTTACCTTTGTTTTCTACCATAATCAACTAATTTAAAAGTATTGGTAATCTTCTGAAAATCTCATTGTCTGGAGTTTTAAACTCCTTATCCCATGTACGGTAAAGAACATTGAGATTTAACAATTCGGCGATGTGTTTAAATCTTCCTTCGAAAAGCGCAACCTGCTCCTTGAATACATAAAGACGATTACTTGCCAATTTAGAAATATTGTTAAGGTAATAGTGAGAGGTGCTGTTGGCTATTTTTTCTAAAGCCAACCAGTCTTTCATACTTTTTGGACAAATACTAAGGCCATCAATATAAGAAAAGACCTGCGGCAAATTGTATAAGAGCATTACCCCACTCGTATAAACGAATATGTTTTTTACATTCGGAAAACCGTCCTTTACAGACCGGGCAAAATCGTTAAGATTGATGCTTGCTATAAAAGGTTCTCCACCAGTAATACACAAGGTGTGTATTGTTTTAAGTTCCTCAACAGTAGCAACTGGAATTTTATCAATATCATACAGTTTGTTGCAACACAATTCGCAGTTATAGTTGCATCTGCTAAGAACCATCAAGTGCATGATTTCTGGTTTTACTTTTTCTATCTGTGTCATAATTCTAAAATTTACTTGGTTCGGTTGCACCACAGCCATGTCTCTGCGAAGGCTCCTGCATCGAAAGCCTGCTCTAAGGTGGCATCCGGGTGCTCGGACAGCCACTCTTTCTTAAGCTGGTTAAGTGTATTCTTCGTCATCGCATTCATAATTATCACGCAATTTACTCGTGTAATAAAAAGCGTTCGGTTCCAAACACTGTTCTTGAACACATTCTGCGCACACATTTGCTGCGCCGTAAAGACGAGGCTGATGTTTACACCTTCTCCTCGTCCATTCACTGCATTTCCCTGGAGTTTCCATCTTTATTACGTTTTGATTCTTTTTGAAGTTTTTGCTTTAGTTCTTCAAGAGGGGATTCTTTCGGATCAACACCTTTCCTCAAACAATACTCTTCGTAGGATATAGCGTTCATCTTAGCCTTCTCATCCTCTATCTTCTGCTTGTCGCGGTTTCTCTGTCCGTCAATTTCGGCTCTCTTTTCGTATACCTTGCACATATACTTTCCGAGAGCTATAAAAAGTCTCTGAGGATTCACGGTCTTGCCGACATAGATTTCGCCATACTCGCCAACAGAAAACTCGTAGAAGAATCTGGTAAGCTCGCTTGGAGTAAGGTGATAGTATTCTTGTCTGATGCGCTGCGCCATAGCCTTGAACTGGTAAGAAGTAGTTGAGTCGATAGCTCCAACAACCATAAACAAATCAATGAGCATTACCTTAATCCAGAACTCGCTTGCACCATCTTTGAAGTACTTATCAACTTCAACAAAGGACATACCGCCTCTATCGACAGAATCGTATATGGAAGTTATAGTATCCGTGCGATTTTGCAGAGTAGGATATTTCTCAAGGAATAGCGCATATTGTTCACCATATTTTGATACCGCTTGACTATATTCAGTCGGCAAGGATTGAATTAATCTTGTTGAAAGTTCGTTGCTGTTGTTCATAGCTGTTTACACCATTGTTTTTAGGAGCGAACAACCCAGTGTAGTTGTTGCCCATAGAATACTCAACGATAACCTTTGCGTATTCAGGATTTCCGTTTGACAACTGTAGAAGTTTCTTTTTAAGAGCTTCTAACCCACGTGGCTTGTAAGTCTGACGTTTTTCTTTCTTGTATGCAAGCCATGCTTCGAGAGCTTCCTTGCAGGGATAATCATCACAGCAGGGCTGTTCGTCGCTCTGAAAGTCGGACAGGTCGTATCCAAGTGCCATTGCGGCTCCCATCAGAAATGCCTTGTGAGCCTCATGGTTGCCGGGGAACAACTCGTCAGACTTATTTCTTATCTTTTTGGGTAATATCATTTGCTTAGAGATAATTTTTAGCATTGCCAATATCGTGCTGTATGTGAAGAAGTGCGATATATTCTTCTGATGACGGAATATAGATACCAGCTTTGTCGGCAGACCAGTTTCGGAAGCGGTCTATGGCAAGCGAAAGTTCTTCCTGTGTCAGCTTTGTGGTAGACAGAAGATATATTCTGTCATCACCAAGAATATCATCGTGTTTGTGCCTCACAAACAGATCACTATTGACAACACTCTTGAAGTAGTAACTTTTGACTTCTTCGAGCGTGTTACCTGTCTGCAAGCCGAAGTAGGAGAGGATGGTATGAAGATAAGCATTGGCCTTGAGTGACCGTGGCTTCTTGCTTATCAGTTCTACCATCTCTCCGCGTTCTATCATCTTGTCGACACGAAGCCTCAAGTTCTGCGCCTCAAGAGGGTTGCTTGTGTTGTACATCATACTATTACAGCATTAAATGCTTTTTGTATAAGTTTCACCTTATCATCCAGATCAGAATGGAAGGCCATCGGATTTCCCTGCTGATGCTCCTGGATGTTGTACTGGCGGAAACGGATTGTTTTGGTTCGTTGGGTTAGCAGGGCCGGCTTACGGTTGAGCTGATTGCGCTGCTTGTGCTTCAGCCTGAGCATTGCCGTTATAATTCACACCCTGCGCAGGATTTTGCCTCGCCACATTCTTAACATCCCAAGCACGAATCTGGTTAAAATATCTACCTTGATATTCATGCGCATCAATATCAAAGCTAACATCGACAACCATGCCAACCTGAATGCCAAAATTGACAATTCTATCAGCTCCAAAAACATCAAAAGCCATCTTCTTAGGGTATTGCTCTTGTGTTTCTATTACATAAGTCTGACATTTCCACTCGCCTCTTGCCGAAATACCGCTTCTTTCAGGTAAAACGGCAATAACCTTTCCTTGAATTTCCATTTATTTTTTATTTAAAGAATTTTGTAAAACCAAATCTGCCAACTCATCAAAGTAGGCCGCGTCCTTGATAGCGGAGTCCTGTTCCCCTGTGACCTTTGATGCTATTGAACCTTTTTTCATGATTAAACTATAAAGATAACTATCAATAGTATTAATTCCAATCAAGATCCACGACGTAACGGCATTTTTCTGTCCGTTACGGTAAGCACGGCACTCGCACTGAGATAAATCAGCCATAGTCCAAGGCAACTCCGTAAATACGACATTCGATGAAGCCGTAAGAGTCAATCCTACGCCAGCAGCCTTGATGGAGCAGATGATTATTCTCTTTCTTTTAGCCTGAAATGAATCAATAGCCCACTGTTTCTGTTGCTGATTGTCCGAGCCGGTAACAGAACATACTTCATCGGGGAACTCCTTTTTGATTGCATCAACAACATCACGATGTTCAGCGAACACAATTATCTGCTCTTCCGTATCATGCAGGAACTCGATTGTCGCCTTCATCTTTCCCTTTCCTGATATAGAACGGAGATTCATAAATTGAACTAAAGCCTTCATTCGTAGCTTTTTTCTAACTTCGTCCTCAGAGCAATTCTTGTATTCAAGAAGGAATGTAAGCAGATCTTTTTGACAAGTATCATACTCTTCTTGAGTTTCGGAATCAAGAGCAACGCTAATTGTTGTTCTTGTCAGTTCGGGTAAATCTTTGAGTACATCTTTCTTTTCTCTACGGAAGTAACATGTTTCGTGAATCTTTTGATTAAGTTCTTCGAGATTCTCGTTTCCTCCATATCTATTACAGAACTCACCGTATCCGCCAAATTCATTAATTCTGCCAAGGATAGCCAACTGGCAAGCCATATCAATAGCATGATTAACCACAGGCGTACCAGTCAGCTCGTAGATATATTCCTTGCCTTGGCAAATACCCATGATGATTTTTGACTGCCTTGTAGTCGGGTCTTTAACTCTTGCAGACTCGTCGATAATGACCGATTTCATAATATCGACCTCATCTCGAAAAATAAAATTTTTAAGCCTCAATGGCTTTTCTCCGAGTGATACGATGAAATATTTAGCAAGAGACTCATAGTTACATATAACCACATCATACAAATCCATCTTAGTAAGATGGTAGCCGTATGTTGCGTTTACGGAGTCTGAAAGGATAAGCGGGCGGAGATTCGTGAACTTCTTGATTTCACGTTCCCAATTAACCTTGAGTGCAGCAGGGCAAATAACCAGACAAGGGGTTGCTTTAGCACGCTCAATGGCAACGATAGACTGAACCGTCTTGCCCGTTCCCATATCGTCCCCATTAATGCAACGCTTCATGGCGAGTTCCATACGTACACCTTCTTCTTGATAATCGTATAATTTCGGTTTGTCTGACATAATAACAAATTTATAATAAACACCACATACGGAAAGCCCATTCAAGAGCCTTCTCTCTGCCACGTAAGTACAGCTCGTCGCCACGCTCTATCTTTTTGTAGAAAACCTTTTTCTTTGTCTTGGATACAGCAAAGATAAAGTCTTGATTTCCGTATTTAGGGTCAAGGCTGTGCGTAAGGTCCATATACCAAGCGCGGCTTCTATCCCAATCGACAAAATCAATCTGGGCCTCAAACTGTTCCTGTGACGTAGCTGCGGTGGTCTTCAGATCGCCGCCAAACTCACCAAGCCACCAGTCGAACTTGCATCGTACAGGCAGTTCAAACTCAAAACCTTGGTATTCCATCTTCATGTGCGGATTGATGAATGTTTTCTGACCGACCGCATTTTTCAGAACAAAATCAAGAAATCTATCCTTTGTTGCTTGTTTCTTTAAAACTGCAAGTCTGTCTAATCCCCATTTCCAATCCTTTTCTGTGTATTTCTCATCATCCACTGTCATAGCGTAATGATTACACTTTTCGGGTTCAGTAACGAGAGCATCAACAAGAGTTCCAAGGTGGAAGGCCTTTTTCTTGTCTGATTCCTTCACGAAGTTGAGTTGTGGGTTCAGAGCAAACTTCAACGCAGTGAGATCTGAATTAGATACCTCACTGCGTGAATAATAAGGATCAAACGGTTGTTCTGCCATATTACTTAGCTGTTACCTCATCCTCATATTCGATATAAGGAGAAACGATGTATTTTTCTTCGCTGTTCGCATGTTTTTCGCAAGCTTTGCGCATAAACTCCAACTTAGTAGCAAGCTTGTCTGGTGACATTGAAGAGCCCTCAATCGTCCACCACTGCTGAATAATATCAAGCCAAGCGTTCTTATCCGTAACGACAAGACGTTTTGTTACTTTGATTTTCTGTTTGTTTACACTTACAGAAGTCTGCGCAAAGAGCGACTGGGCTTGTGCCGTAGCGTGCTGGGCTGCATTCTCTGCGTCACGCTTCTCCTGCTCAGCCGCAAGCTTACGCTGCTGCTCTTCCTTTGCAGCCTCATCGGCCTTGCGAACAGCTTCTTCTTTAGCCTTACGTTCAGCCTCGGCAGCGGCAGCTTCCGCCTCCTTCCGCTTGCGTTCCTCTTCGGCAGCTTTCAGTTCAGCTTCCTTCCGCTTGCGTTCCTCTTCATCTTTGATGCGCTGAATCTCCTCCTGCTTCTTGCGTTCTTCCTCAGCAGCCTTACGTGCTTCCTCTTCCTTGCGCTTGCGTTCCTCTTCTGCCTTCTTGATTTCGAGAAGTTCGGCAATCTTAGAGTCAAACTTCATAAGGAGTTCATCACGTGTAGTAGCGACTGTCTGTTTATAAGACGCAAGCAATGATGCGGAAATTTCCTTGTATGTACCGTTCATAATATCCTTTGCATCATTCTCTTCAATTTCAGAAGAATATGATGGCTTATTATTAACGAACAGATGTCCAAGGTCAAGCACATCAGAAAACTCTGTGATGCGTTTCTTAACTTCATCTTTGTTGTCAAGAGTAAGCAATGTGAACGTATTATTGAGCGAGTTAATAGCGAGGGAAGAATGCTCGGTGAGAAGACTATTGAGTGTATCAATAGTGTCGGTCTTCAACTTAATCTTAGCCTCCTTAATACGCTCTTGCCGCAATCGTTCTTGCTCTGCTTTCTTCTGTTGTTCCAGCTTGTAAGCAGCATACTCATTGCGCTTCTCCTGAATCTTATAGACAACGGAATCTGTATTCTTGACCGAGATAAGGTTCTCCATCATTGTGAAGCCCTTTCGAACGATATCGAATACCTGGGTAACTCCCTTGCGTTTCTCCGTCATCGACTTTTCGGTAAGCTTTGCTCTCTTCACGTATTCCGCAGCCTGCTCGTCGAGTGTGTCGTTCATTCCGGAAACTTCAATATCGTTAAGCAACGACATACCGGCCTGCACGCACGCTTCGTATGACTTTTTGTTTGCCTGTACGGCATTTTCGGTATCAGACTTAAGTGTCGCAATCTGTCTCGTGACATTATTGGTCTGTTGTTGCACCAACTGTAATTCTGTAATTTCTTCCATGTGTAACGATTTTAAAATGGTGAGCCATCAGCAACATTTACCTTAACACCCTTATCTTTAGGTGCGGCTTCTTCGGCACCAAAGGCTTCCTGTGACGGCTTCTGTAGAGCCCGTGTGTCGATGTCGGCCTGCAACAATGCTCCAAGACCGACCTTCAGTTTAGGATAAGTCTTGAATGCGTGCTTACAAGTCTTAGAGATAAGGAATCCCGTATCTATATCCCTGTAATACGTTTTACCATCATTGCCTACAAAACTTCCTCCGTACAAAGCGTTTGCCTTGTGGTCTTTGCCTCCAAACTTGGCAGAATACTCGCGAAGTCTGTCAACACCCTCTCTGTCAAGAACAAAGTAGTCATACGAGTTGTTAGGAAGAATGATCTTAACATAACATGCAACAATATACGAATTTGCCGGTCTCGGATAAGTCTTTACGTAATCAACGAACTTATGACCGTCACGCTCTCCGAACCGAAAGTCATCACAATTATACACAATAACAGGATTGTCACACCTAACAATCTGTCCAGCTCTTTGACGAAGAAGAATTTCTCCGTATCCCGTATATGTAATCTTTGCGGTATAAGTCGATTGTTTAGTATTCTTGTCGTAGTTGCTATAACCCATAAGATAGCACAATGTCGTCGTGCCTTTTTCAAGAGACAATCCGTTGATTGCTAAATTCATGAATGCGTCATGAATATTGAGCGAAGGAGCCTTTTCAAGATATCCCTTGAACGAACCGTTGAGAAGTTCCTCGTTGAATAAGGCTTTCTGCTCTTCAAAGAAAACCTCTCCACCTTCTCCAAATTTCTGATTATACACCTCGATAAATCTATCTCTTGCCAAATCGCAAATCTGATTATGAGGAGTTTTGTTTAACTGATTTATATCCATTTGTATAGAATTTAAAAATTAATCACTTTAATATCTAAACTCCCATCTTTCGCACGTGTGTTCCCATGTGCGTCCAGACTTCTTGTCGTCGCACTGACCTCGCCAGAAGCAGCTCATACAGGCGTGTTTCATTTCTGGTCAATGTATTTGAACGAAATCCTATCGAGGACTTTCTGTCTTCCGTCTGAATCGGTCTCAACAGTGGGGATGACAAACTTTCGTCTGCCCTCTCCTGCTATGTAGTTAAGAAAGATGGCTTGTTGTTGAACCATAAGAGAGTTGTTTCTCGTAAGATTCATAAGACACTTATGTTCTTTCCTCTTTCGCATTACGGCCTCTGCTACCTGTGGTGTGAGGCGAGCGAATACTGCCTGCAAACTATCCCTGTTGATCATTGGCTTTCACTTTATGAATAAAGAAACTGTCAAAAATCTGTGTTTCAGAAACAGAAACAGAAGAGTAGTCTACCATCGACCCACGCATAATCTCGTCAAGATAGCGAGTGGCCCTGTTGAGGCAGTTAGCCTGGATTAGCATCGACTGCTTGGTTTTCTTTGGTTTGCCCGTATTCTCGTTCATGGTGATATAGTCGACAGTTCCCTTATAGAACTTGTCTTCAACGACAGCTACAGCGACAACATAGAAATTGCCTGAATTACATTTTAACTTCTCCATAAAATTATATCTTTAATGTTTAAAATAAACTTAACTGAACAGCTTTGGGCCTCATGAGATCGTCAAGAAGTTTGATGAGTTTCGGAGAATAGTTGTCTATCTCGTGATGAGAGTAGTCTGGACTTGAGGCTCGTTTGTGCTCGAGAAGATATTCTCTAACCTCCTTACATGCTTCCAATACAGCTTCACGCTCGGTGTTGCAGTCTTTTTTGCATGGCCGTTGCATACATGGCTCTCCACGACCTCCGTTATGCAGGGTTATATCGTAACCGTATATCCACTTTCCGTCGAAGACGGCTGTCTTTATGTAGAACCCTGGTATGACGCCCCTCGTCTTTGTGTTCTTGTTGTTCTCCCAGACCTCGATGACGTTATGGTTCAGACACACATTGTTCTTGTTGAACCTAAACTCCTTCTCCATCATCTTCGTTTTTAAAAGAGCTGACTCTAAAAAGAACTGCCACAAAAGCTGCGAACAGAAACACGATCACTGTAAGCAGAAATGATGCTATAATAATTTTCATAGGCTTTTTGAATGAATAAAAAAACAGCAGGCGCATCACTGCGGCTACTGTCAAAAAATGATTCAAGTAAAGTCATGTATATGGTTAAATAATCACGTTATTCGTATATGACTTTTTCGCCATCCGAAGGATAATCGACAATACGTAGCGTTTTGCTGTTTTTGTATATCGCCTTTCGGAATATCACCTTAGCTTCTCCGTGATGTCGCTTGAGATTATGCTTTACTATAAGCGATATGCAATTCTTCATCGTAATTGAGAACTCGCGAAGCTTAGACGTGTATTCCGACTTAACATCGCAGATGACGAGCTTACCGTTCTCGAAGAAAACAAAGTCTGCCGTATAGTAATGCCCTTTTACAAGGCTTCGTCTGACCCACTTTACTTTTGTCTTTAGAGCTTTTGGCACGAGTACATACAGAGGCTTGATAAGGCACAGCCTAACCTGCCTGTGAATGCACGAAACGTTCTTGTCATCGAGGAGAAGAATGTAGTAACGAAGCTCTTCTCCACTGTCAAACGCAAGCCCTTCATAGTGGACCTTTCTGTTCATTACCCGTTTTATCGCCATTGTTTGCCCTCCTCACTTGGCGTTTTGAAAAGATTATCGAACGCAACAGCTCCGAACCTCTGGTATTTTCCACTTTTCCACTGAACAATATAGTCGTTCTCGGCGACCTCTCTCTTTCCGTCAGTGAAATCCTGTTTGAGAAGAACTACCATGTGGCCTTTCTCGTTATTGAATATTCTCTCTACGGCCTCAAGCTTGGAGAGTTCGTTTATATTCTCTTTCTTAACTCTTATTGTGTATATTACTTTCATTCTTTTTCTTGTTTTTGGAAAAGGAAGGAGGCCGTGCGTACACAAGCCTCAAGTTCCCATTCAAATAATAACCAACAACTACAAAATAGAAATATGATCTATTCGTAACCTTAGAAGGTATCGAGCCTTCTTCTCTTGCATAACACGTAACGCAAGCGCATTTCCTAATTGCTTTAAGGTTTAAAAACAGAGCTCTGTCTTCACAGACAGAGCTGAGCCATTTAACTAATATTCATTAAAAAAAATAGGAACGCCACGCCTGGCGACATTAACGAGCAAAATTAACATGTGCAATAAATTTCGTTGCGGAAGGTGGACTCGAACCACCGACCTTCAGGATATGAGCCTGACGAGCTACCAACTGCTACTATTCCGCTGTAAAAAACACCACCTTTCTTCACAGATAAGTGGTGTAAAATAATGAATAAATTATCTAAAACAAACAAAAGAGTGGGAGGCGCGATTGGAGTTACACCAATTCCTGTCAGACGATAAGATAAGGTATCATTGGGTTGTCTAACCGTGACATTCGTACACCACGTGCCTCTTTGAATGTTATATAAACTATGAGTGATGTGAACTCATTATAATATAATCACCAGACTGCATTATTTTCGAATGTGCCTACATCGACAATTCTTCTTTCCGATGCGGTTCGTCAAACTACTTAATGCAGAAATTAGCTGGATTTCCGTATGTCGTGCGTCCTTTCGCCAGGTCACGGCGCTCATTGCGCTATCCGGCTACTTCTTTTCCACGCATACTATGTTGTCAACCATTAAGCCAAAGAGCTATTGTTTGCTATTGTTAAAAAAGATGCAAGGTTGTAGTTGCCCGAGCTACCTACTTTATAAGCTTAAAGGACGTTAGCTTTGCACCTGAAAATCAACGAAGCAAACATTGCGGACACAGCAGGGATCGAACCTGCGACCCTTTCCTTAGGAGGGAAATGCTCTATCCACTGAGCTATGTGTCCATGTGGGGACTGGCTATGCAACTTACCAGTCCCGTTTCGGCCGCTGCCGACAATAAAAGATTTTAAACCTACCCTCACGGGCAACATTCTAACATTAACTTTCAAACACCTATAAACTAATCATTATTTGTTGCTTTTCCCATACTTCTTAGTTTTTAGTACACCCTATGCTTCTCCATCATATTATCTATGTCCGCCTTCAAAAAGAAGGCTGCGTTTCCTATCATGCAATGAGGAAGAATACCTTTCTTTCGTAGATCGGATATATATGTCTTGCCCATTCCGATATAGTTGGCCGCTTCCTGTGCAGACAGCCATATTTTATCCACCTTATTGATGACGGTCTTCTTTTTTGGTGTCATTTTGAGCCTCCTTTCCACCCTCGATAAGAGGGAATATTTTGTGTTTCTTTAATTCCTCGTAAAGGAACAAGCGGCCCTTCTGTGTCCATTTTGTGTGCATAACCGAACCTACACTACCATCACGATGAGTGATAGAAACAGTTTCTGACTGAACATAGCCACAAGGTAGATACTTTGCATAGAGAATCCACTGGCCGCCAACCTTACGCTGTAGCCCGAAATTCCTAAGCAGGATATTGAATGACTTAGCAGACTGACCATAATCTTGCGCAATCTGTGTCGTTGTGACTGTTTCCTTGCTTGAGAGGATGATATCAACGTATGTCACCTTTGGCTGCATCTCTGCTATCGCACCGTTAAGTTCAACGATTTCCTTTGAACTCGCTTCGAGCTGTTTCTGTTGTCTCTCTATTTGCTCCTGTTGTTTAGCCGCCAACATGAGTGCCTCAGAGAAAGATTGCGGAACCTGGTACTTGCTCATCTCTTTCGCTTCAAGCTCTTCCCACCTCAACACAAGCTTTGCTCGTGCCTCGTCATTGAACTTTGTGGCAACGTACAGGCATTCGGTTTTACTGAGGATATAACAAGGAACATCTTTGTACCCTCCATTCGGCTGAGGTTGCTTGTATGATGACAACGCAAAATTGCGTTCTGATACTTTCACCCATGCTTCCTCCATGTTTCGAATGCTTCTCATTACGTCAGCATGACGCATTCCTGTCGCCTCAGCTATTTCTAACGAGGTCATTGTTTCTTTCCTGGTTAGTTCGTTCATTTTTTATCTTCTACACATTTAATATTATGCCTTAACTCGCTTTCTGTACTTTACATTCTCACCGAGAATCACGTCTCTTGTGTGAGGGTCTGTAAGACCGATTGTAATAGTGTTGCCTTTGAGGAATGTGTAATACACGTTTCCGTCCGTTCTTGGGTATGCTCTCTTTACATAAGTAACAGCACCCTTCGCAGCAACACAAGCGAGATAGTTTGGCAACTCGACTTCGATTTTTCCGCCTATTCCGATGTTTTTAATATCTTCGGCAGTTACCTTATTAGCTTTCATAAGAAATCTTTTTCTAACTCGTTTTAAATTATTAACTAAAAAAACTTGGTAAAACGAGGTAAAACACGTATCTTTGCGGTGTCTAATCGTTGGATGAGTGCTTCCACTCGTTCCACCTTGCTTTTGTCTTTTCGTTGTTCTAACTGATTGACATTTGCAAAGGTACTACTTTCACTCGAAAACACCAAATAATTTCGTGTGAAATCGTGTGTTTTTAAGGTTATTTTACAATAATCGTGTGTTTAGTTGTATATTTGTAATTATGAAGAAGGATATAGAGTTAATTTGTCGAATAAAACATCTTATGGAAGAGAATGGATACAATGCCAACTCTTTTTCGAAGAAAGTTGATATTGACCCTGGAAATCTTCGAAAGAAGCTAAAGGGCGAGTATGGAATAACGAACAAAGACATATTCAAGATAAGCAAGTATATGGGCGTAAATCAAAAATGGCTCAAAAGTGGAGAAGGAAATGTTTATGCCGACAATACATATAGTGTAGGAAGAGACATAAATATAGGTGGACATGTCGAAAAATCCATCGAAGGAGCACTGGGTACTCCGGACAACAATGCGTTTGCTAAAGTCTCAAATCTCTTTATAGGTGACGAGTCATTAAAGGACAAAGAGATTGGGATACTCCGCGAACAGATTAAAGATATGCGCAAACAACTTGCAAGCAAAGATGCTCAGATCAAGCAGCTTCTCGATATGCTTGCAAACAAGCGGTGAAATTGCAAACAATACGCAAACAACGTATTTTCAAAAACTCATAATAAATTAATAATCAGTAAGTTACAAAGATAGCAATGATAACTGTAACCAATTTAGCGATACAATTTGGAAAGAGAGTCCTCTATAAGGACGTAAACCTCAAGTTCACTCACGGTAACATTTATGGTATTATTGGTGCCAACGGTGCCGGTAAGTCAACCTTCCTTCGCGCCATCAGCGGAGATCTGGAGCCCAACAAGGGAAGCGTGGAATTAGGACCAGGCGAGCGCCTCTCGGTATTGGAGCAGGACCACTTCAAATATGATGAGTTCCGCGTCATGGACACCGTTCTGATGGGTCACCAGCCTCTTTGGGAAAACATGAAGGAGCGCGAGCGCCTCTACTCTAAGGAAGAGATGACCGAGGAAGACGGCAACCGTGCTGCCGACTTGGAGTTGAAGTTTGCCGAGATGAACGGATGGGAGGCTGAGAGCAATGCTGCCCAGCTGCTTCAGAACCTTGGTGTACAGGAAGACAAGCACAACAAGCTCGTAGGCGAGCTTTCAAATACAGAGAAGGTACGTGTCATGCTGGCAAAAGCCCTCTTCGGAAACCCAGACAACCTGTTGCTCGATGAGCCTACCAATGACCTCGACCTCGACACCGTGGAATGGTTGGAGGAATATCTGAGCAACGTGGAGCAAACCGTATTGGTGGTTTCTCACGACCGTCACTTCCTCGATGCTGTGAGCACACAGACCGTAGATATCGACTTCGGCAAGATAACCATGTTTGCCGGAAACTACTCTTTCTGGTACGAGAGTTCACAGTTGGCTCTGCGCCAGGCTCAGAACCAGAAGATGAAGGCTGAGGAAAAGAAAAAGCAGTTGGAAGAGTTCATCCGCCGATTCTCTGCCAACGTGGCTAAGAGTAAGCAGACCACATCCCGCAAGAAGATGCTCGAGAAGCTCAACGTCGAGGAGATTCGTCCTTCAAGCCGTAAGTACCCAGGCATCATCTTCCAGATGGACCGCGAGCCTGGCAACCAGATTCTTGAGGTGGAAGGTTTGAAAGCTGTCGACGAGGATGGAACAGTTCTCTTCGACAACGTAAACTTCAACATCGAGAAAGACGAGAAGGTGGTATTCCTCTCTCATAACCCCAAGGCCATGACCGCCCTCTTCGAAATCATCAATGGCAACAGAAAGGCTGACGCAGGAGAATACAAGTGGGGCGTAACCATCACAACAGCCTATCTCCCACTCGACAACACCGAATTCTTCCAGAGCGACAAGAACCTGGTAGACTGGCTCAGCCAGTACGGTCCGGGCAACGAGGTGGCCATGAAGGGTTACTTAGGTCGTATGCTCTTCAGCGGTGAGGAGGTTTTGAAGAAGGTAAACGTGCTCTCGGGAGGCGAGAAGATGAGATGTATGATAGCTCGTATGCAGCTGCAGAACGCCAACTGTCTGATTCTCGACACACCTACCAACCATCTGGACCTGGAAAGCATTCAGGCTTTCAACAACAACCTGATAGGCTTCAAGGGAAATGTGCTATTCGCCAGCCACGACCACGAGTTCATCAACACGGTAGCCAACCGCATCATCGAGCTGACCCCATCGGGCACCATCGACAAGCTCATGTCGTACGATGAGTACATCTACGACGAGGCTATCAAGGAGCAGAAAGCCAAGATGTACAACGTATAAGAAACAACATGCCAACCCCACCATTTCGAAAGGAACAAGTAGGTTGGCATGTTTTTTGCAACACACGCCACAAAACGTGTTAAACAAAAAAACAACATTCATTATGTCTAAAGAAAAAGAAATCAAGATAGAAGATGCCAACGCCAACGAGAAGGTTGACGAGCAGCAGACAGAAAAGCAGGCAGAACAGGCTCAGACTGACAACCTGTCAGCCGAAGACGGTAAAGAGACCGAGGAACTTGATCCTCTCGCCAAGGCAGAACAGGAAGTAGAATCACTCAAAAAACAGTTGCTCTACAAGACTGCCGAATTTGAGAACTACCGCAAGCGCACCCTGAAGGAGAAAGCAGACCTCATCCTCAATGGCGGTGAGAAGGCAATCGCTGCCATCCTGCCTATCCTGGACGACTTTGAACGTGCCATCGCCGACAAGAGCGAGGATCCTAAAGTCATCAAGGAAGGTGTGCAGATGATTTTCAATAAATTCAGCAAAGCCCTCGAAAGCCTTGGTGTCAAGAAGATCGAGACACAGGACAAAGATTTCGATGTAGACTATCACGAGGCTGTTGCCATGGTGCCCGGTATGGGCGATGACAAGAAAGGAAAGGTAATAGACTGCATCCAGACCGGCTACACACTCAACGACAAAGTAATACGCCACGCTAAAGTTGCCGTAGGACAATAGAACAAGAATAAATAAAACATAAAGAATTCAACATTAGCAAATGGCTAAGAGAGACTATTACGAGGTGCTTGGCGTCGACAAGTCGGCATCCGACGATGAAATCAAGAAGGCTTACCGAAAGATAGCCATCAAATATCACCCTGACCGCAATCCTAACAATAAGGAGGCAGAGGAAAAGTTCAAGGAAGCCGCCGAGGCTTACGACGTACTGCGCGACCCTCAAAAGAGACAGCAGTATGACCAATTTGGATTCAATGGTCCACAAGGTGGATTCGGAGGATTCGGAGGCGGCGCAGGCATGAACATGGACGACATCTTCTCTATGTTCGGCGATATCTTTGGCGGACATGGAGGTGGTGGCTTCGGCTTCGGAGGCAGCGCACAGCCACAAATGCACCAGGGAAGCGACCTGAGAATCAAGGTAAAACTCAATTTAAAGGAAGTTGCCAACGGTGTCACAAAAAAGTTCAAAGTTCATAAAGACCTGAAGTGCCCCGACTGTCAGGGTACAGGAAGTGAAGGTGGAGCCAAGCCCGAAACTTGCAACACTTGTCATGGAACAGGCTATACCATCAAGAGCGTTCGCTCCATCTTTGGCATGATGCAGACTCAAGCCGCCTGCCCTACCTGTCACGGAGAAGGCACTGTTATCAAGAACAAGTGTAAGACCTGTGGCGGCGATGGTGTTGTAAAAGGCGACGAGGTAGTGGAAATCAACATTCCTGCCGGAGTTCAGGACGGAATGGTACTCACCGTAGCAGGAAAGGGAAATGCCGGAAAGCGCAACGGATACCCCGGAGATATACAGGTTCTCATCAGTGAGGAAAGCAACGACACCTTCGAGCGCGACGGACAGAACCTCTACTACAACCTGGTTCTCGATTTTGCCACTGCTACTTTGGGAGGCGAGGTAGATGTTCCTACCATAGAGGGCAAGACCACTGTCAAGATTGAGCCTGGCACACAGCCTGGCAAGCAGATTCGCCTGCGCGGAAAAGGGCTGCCAGCCGTAAAAGGCTACGGATACGGCAAGGGAGACATCATCTGCAACGTAACCGTCTATGTCCCCAAGACACTTACCAAGGAAGAGAAAGAACTGATTAAGAAACTGAAGGACAGCGAGAACTTCAAGGCAGACAATGCTACGAAGAAGACGCTCTTCGACAGTTTGAAAAATCTGTTCAAGTAATTTTTCAAAATAAAACTAAGAGCAATCCTCTTCTCCAAAACAAGAAGAACAGGATTGCTCTTTATCATTAATGAAGACACACACCTATTATAATACACATATATGAACTACAAAGAAACGACAGAATATCTGTTTACGAGAACTCCCGTTTTCGAAAAGGTAGGCGCCACAGCATACAAACCCGGACTGCAAACCACACATGCCCTGGATGAGCACTTCGGTCATCCCCATCAGTATTTCAAAACCATCCATGTGGCAGGAACCAACGGCAAAGGCTCCTGCTCACACACCATTGCTGCCATCCTTCAGGCACAAGGATACAAAGTAGGACTCTACACCTCGCCACACCTGGTAGATTTCCGCGAGAGAATACGCATCAACGGCGAATGTATTCCCGAACAATATGTGGTAGACTTTGTAGAAGAGGAACGTTCCTTCTTCGAGCCCTTGCATCCATCCTTCTTTGAACTAACCACAGCCCTGGCTTTCAAGTATTTCAAAGAACAACAGGTAGACTATGCCGTCATAGAAGTGGGATTGGGAGGACGCCTCGACTGTACAAACATCATCACCCCCATCCTGTCCATCATCACAAACATCAGCTACGACCACACCCAGCTACTTGGCGACACCCTTGAGAAAATAGCTTTCGAGAAGGCTGGCATCATCAAGGAAGATGTGCCCGTAGTGATAGGAACCACCACCACTGAAACCCGTCCTGTGTTCGAAACCATAGGAAAGGAAAGAAAGGCGCCCGTCATCTTCTCAGAGGAATCTGCCTTCAGCAACGACACCGTTGCAACAACTGCGGAAGGTCGTCACGTGTTAGGCACCCATACTTTCGGACCTATAGAGATGGAACTCCGGGGAATCTATCAGGAAGAAAATGCAAGAACCATACTTTGCGCCATATCTATCCTGCTCGACAAAGGCATCGTCGGCAAAGAAGCCATCCTAAAAGGATTTGCCAACGTATGCGAGACTACAGGACTGCGCGGACGTTGGGAAAAACTGAACGACAAACCTCTTGTCATCTGCGATACAGGACACAACGTGGCTGGATGGAAATTTCTAAGCCAACAGATCGAAAAACAACCATGCACACACCGACATATCGTCTTCGGAATGGTGGACGACAAAGATGTGTCAAGTGTACTGGAGTTGCTTCCTAAAACAGACACAACCTACTACTGGACACAAGCCTCAACAAAGAGGGCTATACCCGTGGAAAAGCTATGCAAGATGGCACAGGAACATGATCTTGCTGGCAACACATATCTGTCTGTAAAAGAAGCATTTGAAGCTGCAAAAAGAGAAGCAAAGAATACCGACTTCATCTTCGTGGGAGGTTCGAGCTATGTGGTAGCCGATTTGCTGGCATAATATATTTTAGTTTTTTTAAATCAAATAAGTTGCAAAAAAATTTGTTGTAATCATTTTTTTTTATTTACTTTGCAGTATGTAACTTTAAAACATTCGAATAACTAAACAATTGGGATATTATGAATACAGAGCCAGCAAATAAGTGCGGTCTGAAAAGAGAAGATTTTCAGACCACAGTCAATGGCAAGCAGACAGACTTGTTCGTACTGAAAAACAGTAACGGTAATGAGGTTGCCGTAACCAATTATGGAGGCGCCATTGTAGCCATCATGATGCCCGACAAGGACGGAAATTACGCCAATCTTATTCAAGGACATGACAACATACAGGATGTCATCAATTCTCCTGAGCCTTTCCTGAGCGTACTTATTGGCCGCTATGGAAACCGCATCAAGGATGGCAAGTTCACACTCCATGGCAAAGAATACCAGTTGGCTCGCAATGACGGTCCTAACCATCTTCATGGCGGTCCTACAGGATTTCATGCACACGTATGGGATGCCATGCAGGTAAGCAGCAATGCTGTAGTTCTCAAATATGCAAGTCCTTATGGCGAAGAAGGTTTTACCGGTGAGTTGAACGTATGGGTGGCTTATACTTTGACAGATGACGATGAGCTTGTCATCAAGTATCAGGCAACAACCAACAAGTTGACAATAGTCAACCTGACACACCACGCATTCTTCTCTATTCAGGGAATTGCCAACCCAACACCTACTATCGACAACATTATCTGTCAGGTAAACGCAGACTATTATCTCCCTATAGACAAGGTTTCTATCCCTACCGGCGAAATTCTCAAGGTAGAGGGTACTCCTTTCGATTTCCGTACTCCAAAGACCATAGGCCAGGACATCGATGCCGACAACGAGCAGATAAAGAACGGACAGGGCTACGACCACAACTTCGTTCTCAATAAGAAAGAGGAAGGCGAGTTGAGTTTCGCAGCAAAGATCAAGGATCCTGTCAGTTGCCGCACAATGGAGGTTTACACCACCGAACCAGGCTTGCAGATGTATACAGGCAACTTCCTGACAGGTATCTCTGGTCAGCATGGCGCCACATTCCCACGCCGCAGCGCTGTTTGCTTCGAGGCACAGAAGTTCCCTGACACACCTAACCATCCATACTTCCCAAGTTGCCGCTTGAAACCAGGCGACACCTACACACAGAAAACTATTTATAAGTTTGGTGTAGAGAAATAACACCTTATTATATATATGGAGCAGGTACTCGAAAAGCGTCTGCTCCATTTTCTCGTTTGAAAAAGCAACCACATTTCCTAAAGAAAATCATATTCTTGAATAACATTCTTAATATAGATTATAATATAGAGCTGTATTCTTTTTTACGATGAGAACAAACCCGGAATAATTAAATAATAACAATATCAACTATCAAACAATTAAAAATGGAAAGCCAAAACAAAAATGGTAATATCATCGCCATCATCACGATGATGTTTCTCTACGCTATGATTTCGTTTGTTACGAATCTGGCAGCTCCTATCGGAGTCATCTGGAAAAATGTATTCGCCGACAGCGGTAGTGCCAACATGATAGGTATGTTGGGTAACGCCATGAACTTCTTAGCTTACCTCTTCATGGGTATACCCGCAGGCAAGTTGCTCACCAAGATTGGTTACAAGAAGACAGCCCTCACCGGTATTGCTACTGGTTTTGTAGGCGTATTCATCCAGTTCATTTCTGGTAAGTTCGGTGCCGATATCTCTGGTTTCGCCGTTTACCTCTTCGGAGCGTTCATCTCTGGTTTCGCTGTATGTATTCTGAATACAGTAGTGAATCCTATGCTGAACCTTCTCGGTGGCGGTGGCAATCGTGGTAACCAGTTGAACCTCATAGGAGGTACGCTCAACAGTTTGTCTGGTACTTTAACTCCTATGCTCGTAGGTGCACTTATCGGAACCGTAACAGCCAACACAAAGATAGTAGACGTAAATCTGGTACTTTACATCGCCCTTGCTGTATTCGCAGTAGCCTTCTTCATCTTGATCTTCATTCCTATTCAGGATCCAGAGATGGGCAAGACTACAGACAAGACTGTATTCGAGCACTCACCTTGGGCATTCCGTCACTTCAACCTTGGTGTTCTCGCCATCTTCGTATATGTAGGCGTTGAAGTAGGTATTCCTGGTACATTGAATTTCTACATCTCTGACACTACAGCCAATGGCGGTGGTTTGATCAACGGAGTCGTATTGGCTAATGCTGCCGCTATCGGTGGATTCGTAGCAGGTACCTACTGGCTCTTGATGTTGGTAGGCCGTCTCTGCTCGAGCTTTATCGCTGATAAGGTATCAAGTCGCCAGATGATGATTTTTGCCAATGGTGCTGGCATCATTTTCATCCTTCTCGCAGTTCTTTTGGGTAAGTCTACAACGGTTGAAATGCCTGTATTCACTGGTACTTCCTTCCAGATGGTAACCGTACCTATTGCTGCCATGTTCCTTGTTCTCTGCGGTCTCTGCACATCCATCATGTGGGCATCTATCTTCAATCTTGCTACCGAGGGACTTGGCAAATATACCGCCCAGGCTTCTGGTATCTTCATGATGATGGTAGTAGGTGGTGGATTAATTCCATTGGTACAGAACTTCATCGCTGATAATGGAGGCTATATGACAAGTTATATTGTGCCTCTCATCTGTATGGCATACATGCTGTTCTATGCTGTAGCTGGCTGCAAGAATGTCAACAAGGATATTCCTGTAGAATAAAAACTACGAAATATGATAGCCCTGAGGTTTTTAATGCCTTAGGGCTTTTATATAACCGACAAATCTTTAATGAACAACTAAAAAAACTTAACTGATTATGGATATTGAAAAAGTAAGAAGCCGCTTCATTAAGCATTTCGACGGCAAAACTGGAAACATTTATATGTCACCAGGTCGTATCAACCTGATTGGTGAGCATACTGATTATAATGGAGGATTCGTTTTCCCCGGTGCAGTAGACAAAGGTATCATGGCTGAAATCCGTCCTAACGGAACTAACACTGTCATGCTCTACTCTATCGACTTGAAGGACCGTGTGGAGTTCAAGGTAGACGACCCTGAGGGTCCACGCGCTTCATGGGCACGCTATATCTATGGTGTATGTCAGGAAATGAAGGCTTTGGGCGTAGATGTGAAAGGCTTCAATGCGGCCTTCTATGGTGATGTGCCTCTCGGTGCTGGTATGTCTTCTTCTGCTGCTCTTGAGAGTTGTTTCGCCTTTGCCTTGAACGACTTGTTTGGTGACAACAAGATTTCTAAGTGGGATCTTGTCTTGGCAGGTCAGGCTACAGAACATAAATATGTAGGTGTCAACTGCGGTATCATGGACCAGTTTGCCAGCGTATTCGGAAAGGAAGGCAAACTCATGCGTCTCGACTGCAATAGCCGCGAATTTGAGTACTTCCCATTCGAACCAAAGGGCTACAAACTCTGTCTGGTCAACTCTAAGGTAAAACACGAGTTGGCGGGGTCACCATACAACGATCGTCGTAACTCTTGCGAGAACGTGGTAAAGCATATTGCTGCCAAACATCCTGAAGCCAAGTTTGAGACCTTGCGCGACTGCACATGGGAACAACTTGAAGAGGTCCGTGCAGAAGTGGGCGAAGAAGACTACAACCGTGCTCATTTCGTATTGGGCGAGAAAGACCGCGTGCTGGCAGTATGCAATGCTCTTGAGAAAGGTGACTACGAAACTGTTGGTCAGAAGATGTACGAGACACACTATGGTCTGAGCAAGGAATACGAGGTTAGTTGTGAGGAACTTGACTTCCTGAATGACGTAGCCAAAGAGAATGGTGTAACAGGCTGCCGTATTATGGGTGGTGGCTTCGGAGGCTGTACCATCAACCTTGTAAAGGATGACATCTACGATAAGTTCATTGCAGATACAAAAGCTAAATTTGCAGCCAAATATGGTCATGAACCTGAAGTTTATCCTGTCGTCATCTCTGAAGGATCACACAAGGTATGCTAACAACAACTACTTTTCAAATAAATACATTATTATATATAGCGACTATATCAAGATTTTATAATTAACGATTATATCATTCAAATAAGAGCAAGTTCTTTAATAAAACAAGGACTTGCTCTTTTATTTTACACAAATAGTGTTAAAGACACACTTTACTTGAAAAATACTTTAGCAAAAATGATACAACTTTAAAATAATTAATGTAATTTTACACCCAAGACAAAATGGCAACTAATACAGTACCTTAAAATGTCGTGTAGTATCACTCAGTGTGCCAGACAAGAATTCCATAGAATCATAACATATTATTATAAACATGACTCAATTTTATAAAGAATATACTAAAGTCTTCGTCGCTGTTGACTGCATCATCTTCGGTTTTGACGGAAAGAACCTTCAAGTATTAATAGGTAAACGCAAGATGGACCCAGGAAGAGACGAATGGTCCCTCTATGGTGGATTCGTAGGACAACACGAAAGCCTCGAAGAAGCTGCCAACCGTGTCATTCTCGACCTGACAGGTATGAAAAACCTATACATCAGACAGGTAGGAGCATTCGGCAATATAGACCGTGACCCGGGCGAACGAGTTATATCGGTTGCCTATTGTGCCCTCATCAATGTGGTAGACTATGACGACAAGCTCAGAGAACAACATGGTTTGGAATGGGTAAGCCTTAAGGACTTGCCCCAACTCTACTCCGACCACAACCAGATGATACAAGATGCCATCAGCCAGATACGCCGACGCATCAACACAGAACCTTTGAGTTTCAAACTTCTTCCCAATCTGTTTACCCTCACCCAACTGCAACATGTTTTCGAGGCGGTGATGGACGAAGAGATTGACAAGCGCAACTTCCGTAAACGTATCAAGGATATCGACTTCATAGAAAAGACCGAACTGATAGACAAAACTGGCTCACGACGCGGAGCTGTTCTCTATCGCTTCAACAAGAAAGCTTACGCACAGGATCCTTCGTTTACACTCAAGTAAACCTTTATTTGCTTGGATAAAAAGAGAAGTGTCTTAACTCCTTAACCCAACTCCCTAACTCAACAATTTACGATATTTCAATAAAAAAACATAAGAAACGATGTTAGAAGAATTAAAAGAAAAAGTATTCAAGGCCAATCTTGACCTTGTGAAGCATCACCTCGTTCTCTTCACCTGGGGCAATGTAAGCGCAATCGACCGCGAGAAAGGTCTTGTAGTCATCAAACCATCAGGAGTGAGTTACGAAACAATGAAGGCAAGCGACATGGTGGTAGTTGACTTAGCCACAGGAAAGGTAGTGGAAGGCGATCTCAACCCTTCATCCGACACTCCTACACACCTGGTATTATATCGTGCTTTCCCTGAATTGGGAGGTGTCGTACACACCCACTCCACCTATGCCACAGCCTGGGCTCAGGCAGGTTTGGACCTCCCTAATATCGGCACCACTCATGCCGACTATTTTCACGACTGCATACCTTGCACCGACGATATGACTGCCGACCAGATGGCAGAATACGAACACAATACAGGAGTGGTTATTGTAGACCGCTTCAAGAAGGGAAACATCAATCCTGTTCATACCCCAGGCGTATTGGTAAAGAACCATGGTCCTTTCACTTGGGGCAAGGATGCCGACGAGGCTGTTTATCATGCAGTAGTGGCAGAACAGGTTGCCAAGATGGCGTTCATCTCTTTCACGGTAAACAAGAATACCACCATGAACCCTCTGCTCGTAGAGAAGCACTTCAGTCGCAAACATGGGCCCAATGCATACTACGGACAGAAAAAAAACTAATAAACTAAACAACACCCTCAAAACGTCAAGCCTTCCGTATTCAAGGATGCCAAAATAAGTAAAAAAGCGCTAAAAGTGAAAATTCCGGCAAAATCTATTGTTGTTTTAAAAATAAAATAGTATATTTGTGGAAAAATTCAAAATCACAAGTAAGACCATACAAAATATTTAATACAATTTGTGTTTATGAACGACATTAAAGTTATGAATCATGCAGCCGATAATATCCGTATTCTGGCTGCTTCTATGGTAGAAAAAGCTAACTCTGGTCACCCAGGTGGTGCTATGGGTGGTGCAGACTTCATCAACGTACTCTTCTCTGAGTTCTTGGTATACGACCCATCAGACCCAACATGGACAGGCCGCGACCGTTTCTTCCTCGATCCTGGTCACATGAGCCCTATGCTCTATGCAGGTTTGGCCATGCGTGGCTTCTTTACCTTGGACGACCTTCAGCAATTCCGTCAGTGGGGTTCTGTAACTCCAGGACATCCAGAGCTCGATGTAGCTCGTGGCATTGAGAACTCAAGCGGTCCATTGGGTCAGGGACATGCCATTGCAGCTGGTGCTGCCGTAGCCGAGAAGTTCCTTGAGGCACGTTTGGGCTCTACCATGATGCAGCACAAAATCTATGCATACATCTCTGATGGTGCCGTAGAGGAGGAAATCTCTCAGGGTGTAGGCCGTATTGCAGGCAACCTGGGTTTGAACAACCTCATCATGTTCTACGACTCCAACGATATCCAGCTCTCTACAGAGTGTGGCGTTGTGATGACCGAAAACACCGAGATGAAGTATCAGGCATGGGGATGGAATGTCATCAAGATTAATGGCAACGACGTAGCTCAGATTCGTGAAGCCCTCACAGCAGCTCAGCAGGAGCAGGAGCGTCCTACCCTTATCATTGGTAAAACCGTGATGGGCAAGGGAGCCTTGCGTGCCGATGGTACAAGCTATGAGGCTTGCATCAATACTCATGGCGCTCCTCTCGGTGGAGATGCCTATATCAATACTATCAAGCACCTCGGTGGAGACCCTGAGAATCCATTCGTTATCTTCGACGATGTAAAAGAACTCTACGCCAAGCGTGCTGAGGAGTTGAAGAAGATTGTTGCCGAGCGTAAGGCTGCCGAGGCAGAATGGCGCAAGGCCAACCCTGAGAAGAGCGCCCAGATGGATGAATGGTTCTCTGGCAAGGCTCCAAAGGTAGACTGGAGCAAGATAGAACAGAAGGCAGGTTCTGCCACCCGTGCAGCATCTGCTGCTTGTTTGGGTGTTTTGGCAGAACAGGTTCCTAACATGATCTGCGCTTCTGCCGACCTCTCTAACTCCGACAAGACCGACGGCTTCCTCAAGAAGACCAAGAGCATGGTACGTGGTGACTTCTCTGGAGCTTTCTTCCAGGCTGGTGTAGCCGAACTTACCATGGCAGATATGTGTATCGGTATGATGCTTCACGGTGGCGTGATAGCAGCAATGGGTACATTCTTTGTATTCTCCGACTATATGAAACCAGCTATTCGTATCGCAGCCTTGATGCAGGTTCCTGTCAAGTTCATCTGGACTCACGATGCATTCCGTGTGGGTGAGGACGGACCTACCCACGAGCCTGTAGAGCAGGAGGCACAGATTCGCTTGATGGAAAAGTTGAAGAACCATACCGGCAAGGACAGTGTACGCGTATTCCGCCCAGCTGATGCCGACGAGACAACAGTTTGCTGGAAGCTCGCTATGGAGAATATCGATACTCCTACAGCGCTCATCTTCTCTCGCCAGGGCATAGCCAAACTGCCAGAGGGCAACGACTACGAGCAGGCAGCCAAGGGTGCCTATATCGTGGCTGGCAGCGACGAGAATCCAGATGTTATCCTCGTAGCAAGCGGTTCTGAGGTTTCTACATTGGAGGCTGGTACCGAGGCTTTGCGCAAGGACGGTATCAAGGTACGCGTGGTAAGTGCTCCTTCAGAGGGCTTGTTCCGCAGCCAGAGCAAGGAATATCAGGAGAGCGTATTGCCTAAGAACGCCAAGATCTTCGGTATGACAGCAGGTTTGCCTGTCACACTCGAGGGACTGGTAGGTGCCAACGGCAAGGTATTCGGCTTGGAGAGCTTTGGCTTCTCTGCCCCATACAAGGTGCTCGATGAGAAATTGGGATATACAGGCGAGAATGTCTACAAGCAAGTGAAGGCATTCTTGGCAGAGTAAATAACTTAAAACGTAATGATTATGGAAGTAAAGACAGTAGGATTGGCCAGCGACCACGCAGGTTTTCCAATGAAGCAATTCGTTTTGCAGTATTTAGAAAAGAAGGGTTATCCTGTTAAGGATTATGGTACATATAGCGACGAAAGCGTAGACTATCCTGATTTTGCCCATGCTTTGGCAGAAGGCATTGAGAATGGAGATGTCTATCCTGGTATCGGTATCTGCGGCAGCGGTGAAGGTATGGCTATGACTCTTAACAAGCACCAGGGTGTACGTGCGGGCTTGGCTTGGAACAAGGATATCGCCCAACTTATCCGCCAGCACAATGATGCCAATGTCATCGTGCTTCCTGGACGTTTCATTGACAACAAGACTGCCGAGGCTATCCTCGACGAGTTCTTCAAAGCTACCTTTGAGGGTGGCCGTCACGAGCGTCGCGTCAAGAAGATACCTCTGCAGAAATAACCTCTGAACAGAGAAATGAATTTAGAAAATGATGTATGAGTCACATGGTGGCTTATGCATCATTTTTTTATTTATCATCCCTTCGAGGAACAGCTCCTGATGCCAGATTTTTTTACAAGTTTACTATCAACCCATAACATTATCATGACAATAGCATATACGCTATCAAAATCTTGTGCAAAAAGTTGGAACTTATAAAAAGATTTTGTAACTTTGCGCCAAAACAATATAATAACGATTAATTATATGAGAAAAAAATTACTACGTTTGTCACTTGCTTTCTTGGTAAGTGTAATGCCGGCACTCCCTATGCTGGCACAGATTCCCGAAGGCTATTACAGTTCACTCAAAGGCAAAAAAGGCGCTGAACTGAAGACGGCTATATGGAAGATCATCAAAAATGCCAAAGTACTTGAGTATGGTTCTGGCGACCAAAGTACGTGGTGGGGATTCTATGTTACTGATGTTACTGATGACGGCTATTGCATAGACCGATATTCACCCAGAAATAGTTGGCAGAAATACGGCAGACGCGGTTCCAGTATCAGTGGTATGAATATAGAACACTCTTTTGCTCAAAGCTGGTGGGGCAAAGGAGATTGTAATCTAAAAAAGGACTTATTCAATATTATGCCTTGCGAGCAAAGGATAAACTCCAGTAAGGGCAACCGAGGCATGGGTGTGGTTACGAAAGTGACCAACACCAATGGTGCTACCAAAGTAGGAAGCGGAGCTAATGGATTATCTTTATGGGAGCCTGCCGACGAATGGAAAGGAGACTTTGCCCGTGGATATATGTACATCGTAACAGCTTACGAGGATTATGCCAACAAATGGACCTCTGAAGGCAAAAACTCACTATATAATAACACCTACCCCACTCTTAAAGAATGGGCATACAAGCTCTATATCCAGTGGGCTAAAGCCGACAAGCCAGATGCTTTAGAGACCAAACGCAACAATGATGTAGCTAAGATTCAGGGAAACCGAAATCCTTACGTTGACTTCCCTAACTTGATGGAATATGTATGGGGCGACAGCACCAACATAGCCTTCAATCCTGAGACTACAGTCAAATCTTCAAGTTACGTGAATGGCGAAGGCGGAGGCGGTGGTTCTATCGACCCAGACCCCAACCCTGACGCTACCGAGGTGAATGTCTATCAAGCCACCTTCACCTCAAATGATGGCGGATGTAAGGAGAACATCGTTAGCAATAGCAGTCCTTATACTCAAATATGGACACGCAGTGCACAATATGGATGGAAGGGAACTGCTTACAAGGGTAGCAACTACGCAGCAGAAGCAACACTCACATTGCCAGAGGTTGACCTAACTGGCTATGACGACGCCAAACTCACTATCAATCAGGCTATCAACTTTGCCAAAGGTAAGGCCCTGGACTATCTCAAAGTAGAATTAAAATCTGTAGATACTTCAGACGGAACTGTGGAAGAGACCCCATTGACCGACTTTGATGTTCCTTCTGCAGACAGCTGGACTTACTATGATTACACCCTCGACCTGTCACACTTTGTAGGAACCAAGGCAACAATATCCTTCCGTTACAAGAGCGACAAGGACATATGCTGCACTTGGGAAATCAAGAAGGCTACCATCACAGGCAAGAAGACCGCCACAGGCATTAAGGAAACGACAACAGAGCCAAAAGACTTCATCGACTTCTCTAAGCCTTACGATGTATATAGCATCGACGGAAGAAAGTTGACTCCTTCGCAGACCAATGCCAACAGCATCGTCATCATACGCCAAAACAGCAAGGTGATAAAGATGAGAATCAGATAAACTCGATGCTAAGGACAGCTACACCTTATTATATATTAAGGTATAAAGGCTAAAAGAACCACAAGGTTCCATACAAGAAGTTAAAAAAATATAAAGCGACAACAATATCGGGCGCAAGATTGCTCTAATTCACAGAAAATGAGTAATTTTGCGCCCGATTTATATATATTCACATAAAGTCTAACTTTATTAATTTAAAATTTAATTATTATTTTTATGTCAGATTTAAAGAACGTAAAGCCATTGGACGACTTCAATTGGGACGAGTTCGAGAATGGCGGCAACGCAAACGTCAGCAAAGAGGACCTCGAGAAGGCCTATGACGAAACCCTCAACAAGGTAAGCGAGCACCAGGTAGTAGAAGGTACAGTTATCGCTGCCGACAAGAAGGAAGTTATCGTAAACATCGGTTACAAGAGCGACGGTATCATCCCAGCTTCTGAGTTCCGTTACAACCCAGACCTCAAGGTAGGCGACAAGGTTGAGGTTTACGTAGAGAACCAGGAGGACGCTAAGGGTCAGTTGGTACTTTCTCACAAGAAGGCTCGCTTGAGCAAGTCTTGGGAGCGTGTTAATGCAGCTCTCGACAACGAGGAGGTTATCCAGGGTTACATCAAGTGCCGCACTAAGGGTGGTATGATTGTTGACGTTTTCGGTATCGAAGCTTTCTTGCCAGGAAGCCAGATCGACGTTCACCCTATACGCGACTACGACGTATTCGTAGGCAAGACAATGGAGTTCAAGGTTGTAAAGATCAACCAGGAGTTCCGCAACGTTGTTGTTTCTCACAAGGCTCTTATCGAGCAGGAGTTGGAGGCACAGCGTAAAGAGATCATCAGCAAGCTCGAGAAGGGTCAGATCCTCGAAGGTACCGTTAAGAACATCACTTCTTACGGTGTATTCGTTGACCTCGGTGGCGTAGACGGATTGATCCACATCACAGACCTCTCTTGGGGCCGCGTAAGCGATCCACACGAGGTTGTATCTCTCGACCAGAAGATCAACGTTGTTATCCTCGACTTCGATGAGGAGAAGAAGCGTATCGCTCTTGGTCTGAAGCAGCTCACTCCACATCCATGGGATGCTCTCGATGCTAACCTGAAGGTGGGCGACCACGTGAAGGGTAAGGTAGTCGTTATGGCTGACTACGGTGCATTCGTAGAGATCGCTCCTGGTGTAGAGGGTCTTATCCACGTATCTGAGATGTCTTGGAGCCAGCACTTGCGTTCAGCTCAGGACTTCATGAAGGTTGGCGACGAGGTAGAGGCAGTTATCTTGACTCTCGACCGCGCTGAGCGTAAGATGAGCTTGGGTATCAAGCAGCTGAAGGAAGACCCATGGGAGACCATCGAGGTGAAGTATCCTGTAGGCAGCAAGCACACAGCTAAGGTACGCAACTTCACTAACTTCGGTATCTTCGTAGAGCTCGAGGAAGGTGTTGATGGTTTGATCCACATCTCTGACCTCTCTTGGACCAAGAAGGTTAAGCACCCATCTGAGTTCACAACAGTAGGTGCTCCTATCGACGTAGTAGTTCTCGAAATCGACAAGGAGAACCGTCGTTTGAGCCTCGGCCACAAGCAGTTGGAGAAGAACCCATGGGATGAGTATGAGGCAATCTACACTCCAGGTTCTGTACACAAGGGTACTATCACAGAGTTGATGGACAAGGGTGCCGTTATCACACTCGCTGAGGGTGGTGAAGGCTTCGCTACTCCTAAGCACCTCGTTAAGGAAGACGGAAGCCAGGCTAAGAAGGGCGAGGAGCTCGACTTCAAGGTAATCGAATTCGTTAAGGAGACTAAGCGTATCATCCTCTCTCACTCTCGTACATTCGAGGAGGGCAAGGACGATGTTAAGACAACAGCTCCACGCAAGCACAACAACGGTGGTGCACGCAAGAATGAGGCAGCAGCTATCAACAACGTAGCAGCTGGTACTTCTCTCGGTGACATCGATGCTCTTGCTAAGCTCAAGGCTCAGATGGAGGGCAAGGCTTAATCATCAGCCTGTCTTCTGCATAAGTTGAATCATAATAGATATCACTTATAAATACCAAGGACTGGTTCTCTTCCGAGAACTGGTCCTTTTTTTTATCCCAATCATATATTCATTCCTTTAAGGCTATTGACCATCACTTTCAATGCCGAAGAGAGTGATAAACTTCTCCAACTACTATAATTTCCAAACTTGCTAAAGTTCAATAGATACTATATAAATGTTTTCTTTAGCCTATAAAATCTCTGTTCAAAAGCTTTGAATGTCCGTTCAAAGGCTTTGAATGTCCGTTCAAAGGCTTTGAACAGAGATTTTAAGGTGGTTTAACGATTTTAGTTGTGTGGTTTAACGATTTTAGTTGAATAGTATTAAAATTACTACTTTATGGCTATAGGGTGTGCTGAGTAGTTACCTTTTTCCTTTAAACATCCTTTTTCCTTGAAACGAGAATCTTGTTATCCTTTTGATTATCAAACATATAATAAACTCCTATTTTATGGATCTTTTTACTCCAAATGCATCTTTTTCTTTAAAAACATTTGCACAATCTCAGTTTTTGTCGTAACTTTGCAGGCGAAAAATTTGGAACATAAATTTGAGAGAAATACAATTTTAGAATATGAAAAAGTTATATACAATAGTTTCACTGATGCTATCATCTCTTAGCATCATGGCCACAGATTTTAAAGATTGTTCTATGGCCATCAAATCCAACATCAGTACTAACATTGAGAAGAGTAACACTACTGTTTCTATCAATGGAAGAACATTTTCTATCAATGGGTTGAAATACGACAACACTGACCTCGGCAATGTAGAACTTACCAATCTTCAGATTATTGATGGCTATAGCGATGGCACCATGGTCTATGCCACCTCAGAGCCACAATATATCACTATTGGAGGAGAAAAGGTTGCAGCCAACTTCCGTGGTGAGGTACGCAACAGCAAATTCCGCGGCATTCTCAATTTGACAATCAATGGCAGCAACTATATTGCCATGATTGGTGATAAAGCAGACGAGTTAGGACAGTTGCCAAATGCAGGATTCGAAGAATTCCATACTGCTACAGTAACTATAAAAGACTTGTTAGCCCCATCAGGAACATTTAAAAGCGACGAACCTAACAGCTGGCATTCTTTTCAAAGTGCTACAGGGTCCAAAAAGAAATACGTAGGAAGTTCGATTGACACATATAAAGAAGACAACGACAAGCGTACAGGTTCTACAGACAAAAGATGTGTCAAGATACAATCTTCTATAGTAAAAGTAGTGGGCATAGAAAAACCAGCCAACGGAACCATGACGACCGGTCGTTTATATGCAGGTTCCACGTCTGCTATAGATCCAGCCAATAATTCAACCATGGACTTTGCTGACAAAGATAAAGATGGCAACGGAGATCCCTTCTACCCCATTTTCACCACCAAGCCAGATGCCATGACGGTATGGGTGAAGTTCAAAGGCAATGTCAAAGACCACCCTAACGCAACAGTCAAGGCTATTCTTGCAAATGACAGAGTTCAAGATCCAGAAAAAGATGATTACAAGAAAAATGTCATTGCACGAGCAGCAAACAAGCAGATTGAGAGCAAAAATTTTGCATGGCAGGAACTCAATATCCCATTCAAATACGAAAACAAAAACACCCCTAAGGGTATGCTCGTAACGATTTCTACCAATGCAGAAGCAGGTAAGGCAAGTTCTGATAAGAATAATCTGGATGTTATCTATGTAGACGATATCGCAATGATATACAACTCAGGTCTGAAATCAGCACAGTATAAGAATACCAACCTCTCGTTTGCAAACAACAAAACTGCTATCGAGATTGAGGGTAAGGCAAACGAAGCAGACTTCAGCATCGCCTCAGACGGTGAGGGAGCTTACATCAGCAAGGTTCTGAAAACCAACGAAGGCGAAACAGGAAAGTCAACCCTGTATATAACCATTACCTCTAACGATTTGCAGAAATCCAACTGTTTCGAGGTTGCCATCACAGATAAGACTGCTACAGGTATCTTCAACATCAAAAGCGACAGCAACGCTACATCCTCTACCCTGTACAATCTTGCAGGACAGCAAGTTTCCAACAGCTACAAGGGCATTATCATTAAGAATGGCAAGAAGTACATCAACAAATAAGACACCATATACGTTTGAGAAGCAAGGGATGCAATTAGCTTTGCATCCCTTGTTCGATATAGACATAAATTAACTTACTTTCATCTATAGTCCTCATTTTTGAGAAATTTTTAGAAAACATTTGGTTAGTAGCTTTTTTTATCGTAACTTTGCACGCGATATATTACAAGTTTAATTTATATGAGATTAATCAAATTAGCAGTAGCCTCCATGCTACTCAGCATATCGCTTACTTCTTGTTTCAAAGATGAGCCCGAGAATGCTGAGTGCGATATAGAACAGGCTTACATCACCACAGATGATTATAAAACCATGTTTTTCTATGCCTCTGATGCACAAGTAGAAGTACCATCAGACGACAAAGAGATTCACTTTACCGTGCGCTCCAGTGCCGACCTGACAGCAATAGCTCCTCATTTCAAATTAACAGAAGGAGCTACCATCTCTCCAGAGAATGGCAGTGTACACGATTTTTCAGACCCTTCCAATCCTGTAGAGTACACGGTAACTTCTGAAAACGGAAAATGGAGCCGTACTTACAAGGTATATTTTGACGTGTTGCAAGAAATAGAAGGAGCAAAAGTATGCGATTTCTCCAACTACAAGTTGAGCAATGACAGCAAATACTTCGTTTGGTACGATAAGGTAGACGGAAAGGAACTCCGCAACTGGGCAACAGGAAATCCTGGTTTTAAGATAAGCAACGGCAGCGCTAATTGGGACGAGTACCCAACAGTACCTACCTCAGATGGCGAAGAACACAAGAACTGTGTCAAGTTGACAACCCGTCGTACCAGTTCACTTGCCGACATGGTAAAAATGCCAATAGCGGCGGGCAACCTTTTCATCGGAACATTCGATGCCTCCAATGCACTCAAGGACGCAATGAAGGCCACACACTTTGGTCTGCCATTCAGTTTCAAGACCAAACCTGTCTACTTTAGCGGTTATTACAAATACCTTCCTGGAGAAAAGTTTACCAACCGCAACATGAAGGAAATAAAAGATCGTGTCGATGAAGGAACCATCTATGCTGTTTTATACGACAATCACGACAAGAATGGAAAGGCAGTCGTCCTGCATGGTGATGACGTGCAGACGAGTCCACAAATTGTAGCCATTGCCATCTTGCCAAACATCGGAAAGACAGAAGAATGGACATACTTCAATATCCCATTCAACTACAAGAAAAATATAGATGCCGAGAAGCTTACCAATGGCGGTTACAGTCTGGCCGTTGTATGCTCATCAAGTGTGGACGGAGCCATTTTCCAAGGAGCAATAGGCAGTACACTATGGGTAGACAAAATTATTGTAAAATGTGAAGATGCCAACTAATCAAATGAAAAAATATACATTATCATTTCTTTTCCTGCTGGTTGTCATAAACAGCCATGCATGGAATGCCATCAAACTGTTGCACAACTATAACTATTATGCCAGATTGGGGTATAATCTGGGTGGAACAGCACCAGTTGGCATGCCCGCTTCTATCCGTTCACTCGACAGCTACAGCATCCGTCCCAACTTCACGCTTGGTGTAGACGCCCATCATCCATTTACCGACAAATGGGGAATCATGTTTGGACTTCATTTCGAGAACAAAGGCATGAAAACAGATGCTACCGTCAAGAACTACCACATGAAGATAACACGTGGCAACGAGGAGTTGGAAGGTATGTTTACCGGAAGTGTAGTAACCAAAGTAGACCAAAGTCTTGCTACGATCCCCGTACAAGCCACCTACGATATCAGCAAAAAGGTACGTGTCAAGTTAGGTCCTTACTTCTCGTATGTCACCTCACACAAGTTCAGCGGTTACGCCTACAATGGTTACATCCGTGTAAGAGAGGATGGACATCCTAAAGACGACCCAACAGGACAGAAAGTAGAGCTTGGCAATGGCGACGGTTCGCGTGGAGACTATGATTTCTCTACAGACATGCGTAACTGGCAGTTTGGTATCGATGCAGGTGCCGACTGGTATATCACCAAACGATGGGGAGCTTCGGTAGGACTGACATGGGGTCTCTCGGAGATATTCAAAAAAGACTTTGATGTTATCGAACAACCTCTCTACCCCATCTACGGAACTATAGGCATTATTTATCAATTAAAATAATTTTAAACTTAGAAGACAATGAAGAAAAATCTATTCTATTTCTTATTGGCAGCACTCTGCACAATAAGTTTCACAGCGTGTGGCAGTGATGACAATGGTGATGGCGAAAATGGTGGCTTCACCGAGTTGGAACACGTATGGAGCCTTGAGCCTACAGTAATGTATGACGGGTCAGGCAATGTAACCACTAACCCTGACGATGCCGTAAAATACACAGGCTCAGTCCAGGTAACTTGGGATTGCCCAGAAGGAACAAGCCTCGAGTGGGGTGAAGGCGAAAATAAAATGCAACTTCCTGTTGCCACCATTAAGCAACTTGCCGAGAATATGGGCAACACAAATTTGCCATCAGTTCTCAAAAGCGTAGAGTTCAAGTCTAATGGCCAGATTGTAGCAGTGTACAAGGATGCAGCAACCACTTCTATTGCTAACAATGGTTGGAAGACTGCCTCAGACTATGCTACCTACAAGAAGGTAACCGACAACAAAATTCTTGTTTTCCTCAATACAGCCAAGGTAACAGAAGGTATGGAGGCTGACGAGAAAGCAGCCCTCACTGAAGTACTCAAAATATTCAAAGACGGTATTCCTGTCAATATTCGTTGGAGTGCCAACAACACCAAGGCATACTTCTTCGTTGATAAGGCATTCGCAACTTCTTTGTTGGACAACCAGACACTCAAGGCTATGTTGGATCGCCTCGGCAACACTGATGCTGAAACAAATAGTACTGTTATAATGATCAAGGCTATTATAAATTCAGCCAAGGACGTTATGAACAAGACTACAAAATTTGAAGCAGGCTTGGAACTGACAAAGTAATCATCCCCTACTCTCAAATAAATATAGCGGGAGACAAACGAACAGGTTTCGTTTGTCTCCCGTTTGTTGTATATCTCAATCGGATTTGTTCTTTTGCAAGTTTAGAACTTGCGAAAATTCAGTTACATAACTATTGTCAGAAACACTTTTTTCAGTAAAAACTTTGTAAAGTCTGAATTTTAAGCTAACTTTGCAAAAGATATGTAGAACTAAACTTTATCAGCGAATGAAACATTACGACATAAACAAAGATATGCGTTATCTGCAATTGTTGGCACAGTCGTTCCCAACAGTGGCAGAAGCCAGCACAGAGATTATCAACCTGCAAGCCATTCTCAACCTTCCTAAAGGTACAGAACACTTCCTGGCTGATATCCACGGCGAATACGAGGCTTTTCTGCATGTGCTGAAAAACGCATCAGGAAACATCAAGCGAAAGGTGAACGAGCTCTTCGGCAACACCTTGCGCGAAGCTGAAAAACGTGAGTTATGTACGCTCATATACTATCCTGAGCAGAAACTGGAACTGGTAAAGCAAAACGAACCCGACATCAACGACTGGTACCACATCACACTGCACCAGCTCGTGGCAGTATGCCGTGATGTGTCGAGCAAATACACCCGCTCGAAGGTGAGAAAGTCGCTACCCTGCGACTTCTCTTACATCATACAGGAACTCCTGCACGAACATACCGAAGACCATGACAAGACAGCTTATGTCAACGTCATCGTCGACACCATCATATCGACAGGACGTGCCGACGACTTCATCATCGCCATAGCTAACGTGATACAGCGGCTTGCCATAGACCAACTGCACATCTTGGGAGATATCTACGACCGTGGACCAGGTGCACACATCATACTCGACAAGATGCGCCATTATCACAGTTGGGATATACAATGGGGAAACCACGATGTGCTGTGGATGGGAGCTGCTGCTGGTAATGACGCCTGCATCTGCAACGTGATCCGTCTGAGCCTGCGCTATGCCAACCTCTCCACCTTGGAAGAAGGCTACGGCATCAACCTTATCCCCCTGGCCACTTTTGCCATGGAAGCCTACAAGGATGATGAATGTGCAGAATTTATGCCCAAGATGAGTGGTGGCGCAGCTGCCATAGACGAGAAGACCAAGCGCCTGACATCCCAGATGCACAAAGCCATTGCCATCATCCAGTTTAAGATAGAGGGACAACTCATCGCCAAGCATCCCGAATGGAAGATGGACAAGCGCCGACTCTTCGAACACATCAACTACGAGAAAAAGGAAATTGAGATAGACGGTAAGATCTACCCCATGACATCGTGCCACTTCCCTACCATCAATCCCGCCTCACCCTACGAGTTGTCGCCAGAGGAAATGGTGCTGATGGCAAAGTTGCACCATTCGTTCATGGTATGCGAAAAACTGCACAAGCACATCAAGGTAATGCTGCAGCACGGCTGCATGTACACCATCATCAACAACAACCTGCTCTTCCACGCATCGTGCCCACTCAATGAGGACGGTTCGCTGAAAGAGGTAGAGATATTCCCTGGCAAGAAGTTCGCAGGCCGCGACCTCATGCACCAGACTGGCATGCAGATACGCACAGCCTTCCAGGCTGACTCCGACCCTAAAGAGCGAGAATACGCCATCGACTACTTCATCTACCTATGGTGCGGTCCTGACAGTCCTCTATTCGACAAGAGCAAGATGGCTACCTTTGAGCGATACTTTATCACCGACAAAGAAACCCACAAGGAAGAAAAAGGCTATTACTTCCTCTTGCGCGACGACGAGCAAGTCATCGACCATATCATGGATGCCTTTGGAGTGACTGGTCCTAACCGCCATATCATCAACGGACACGTGCCCGTACGCACCACCAAGGGCGAGAATCCCATCAAAGCCAATGGCAAGCTGATGGTGATAGACGGAGGTTTCTCGAAAGCATACCACAACGAGACGGGTATTGCCGGCTACACCTTGGTTTATCACTCACGCGGATTCCAGTTGGTACAGCACGAACCCTTCACCAGTACAGAGGATGCCATCCTGCGAGGCACCGACATCAAGAGCACCACACAGATTGTGGAAATGTCGAACCGACGCATGCTCGTGGCAGATACCGACATAGGCAGGGAGTTGCGCAAGCAAATTGCCGACCTGGAAGAACTGCTGTATGCCTATAGACATGGCTTCGTGAAAGAATCGGAAAGAAAGAAATAAAAAAGAAATCCGCTGCAAATCGATGATTTGCAGCGGATTGTTGTTATGTAGTCGATAGGGGAATCGAACCCCTATGCCAAGATTGAGAATCTTGTATCCT
>ERZ773202.240-NODE-240-length-57622-cov-58.910261_pt1 | contig 57622 bp, 43 predicted proteins | sample MGYA00580998_ERZ773202 | MGnify/ENA primary metagenome ERZ773202 (study PRJEB29015, sample SAMEA2737803) | human gut metagenome | biome: human gut; feature: human-associated habitat; material: faeces | place: China | collected 2012 ...
ACCGCCAGTGCCCTATCCGCCCCTTCGGGGCACCTTCCCCTCGAGGGGAAGGCTGTTTTTATACTTCGCGGCACTTAGATCCTTCGACTCAGTTCTCATATTTTCAGATAAGCCATTTTTTAACACACGACCTTTTTCTCCGCTCAGGATGACGAAATGCGCCACACCACCCCCTTTGAACCCTTTGAACCTTTTGAACCCTTTGAACCTTGAACCTTGAACCTTGAACCATGAACCATGAACCCTGAACCCTGAACCAAATGAAAGCAAATGAAAGCAAAGTAAAAAAGGGCTGTGAAGAAATGCGGATTCATTTCTTCACAGCTCCTTTTTACTGTATGATCTTTAATTCTTCCAGCAAATGAATATCGATGGGGGTATATGCATCCGGGTGACTTCTGAGATAGTGCTGCTCTTCTTCGTCCGCAGGGTAGAAATTCACAAGCTCTTTCATCTCTGTCCTGACCTTCGGGCGTACCTTCCCTTCTCCTTCGAATTCATTGACAACAAGGGCATTGTCCGTCATCTGATGCGCGACGCCGCGATTCTGCAGGAAAACGAGGAAGTAGCTGATCTGTGGCACATCCTCCTTGCTCGTGTAGTAGATCCCGCTTCGGTACTGCGGACCGACATATTTCCCCTGAATGCCATCGGTGTACGGATTGATGATGGTAAAGAATACATTAAGGAGCATACCGATGTCGATTTTCTTCGGATTGTACGTGACCTTCACGCACTCCACAGCCTCTGCGCTCCCATCGGCGACCTGCTCCTTCGTCGGAGCTTCGATACAGCTATTCGCATAGCCCGCCTGGGTATCTACGACACCGTAGATCCTCGAAAACACTTCCTGCAACCCATGGAAGGATCCACCGGCCAGGTATAGATCTTTGGTAAACAATGTATGATTCTCCTTTTCACGTTGCGCACATCATGGGCGCATTGAGATGTAAGATAAGGGCTTCGGGTTAGTTCCGGATTAGCTCCGGGGACGTGCTGTCCCTTGATTGTGAACGAAATCTTTGCTCGAATGAGGAATGAAAACGCAGGCATCGCCCCGAGTATATATGGGGCGATGCCAAAGAGTAGCATTTACAAAAACGCTGATTAAGGAAACACGGATGGGAACCGACGCCTTGTTGCTACATATTTCTGCGTTCACACACGCATCGTTTATCGGTCTGCAAGAAAGATTTCTCGCTTCGCTCGAAATGACGATACGGGAGTCAGATGTCTTCCAGGGGAAACACGGATTGAATCAGCGTTTCCCTAGTTCCTTGAGGCTCCTAATCCCTAGCCACTAGTCCCTAGCCACTAGTCACAAAGTTACTTTTCCGTTTCCTCCAAATGCTTGATGGATGCGCGATCCATATCGAAGGAGTGGATAAGCTCCGTGACGGCCTGACTTGGGGAGACGACGCCCGCAAGGACAGCCGCTTTGACGGATGGCAGACGGCTCTTGATGAGCGGATCTTCAAAGAATAGATTATGCAGATGTTCATCGATCATGCTGTTCACCCAGTCAAGGATCTGGCGCTGTCTGCGGTTTTCAAAAATGCCGGATTTCTTTGTGACCTTTTCAAATTCACGCATGACGGCCCACAGCTCCAAAAGACCTGTTTTCTTAATCGCGGAGCAGCGGTAAGCATGGGTTTTCCAGCCTTCGGTAGCCGGACGGATGAATTCGCACATTCTTTCATACTCGCCCTGCGCGACCTTGGCACGCTCGAGGTTATCCCCATCCGCTTTGTTGACAACGATGGCATCGGCAAGCTCCATGATGCCTTTCTTGATGCCCTGGAGGTCATCGCCGGCCCCTGTCAGTACGACGAGCATGAAGAAATCGACCATGGAGCGAACCGTGGTCTCCGACTGACCGACACCGACGGTCTCGACAAGGATGACATCACAGCCGGCAGCTTCGCAGAGGAGCATGGTCTCACGGGATTTTCTCGCGACACCGCCCAAAGTGCCTTTGGATGGAGATGGTCGAATGAAGCAGTTTGGTTCACGAGACAGGTTCTGCATACGTGTCTTATCACCAAGGATAGAGCCGCCGGTGATGGATGAGGTCGGGTCGACGGCAAGAACGGCGACTTTGTAGCCCTGATGGCAGAGCATCTGGCCGAAGGACTCGATGAAGGTCGATTTGCCGGCCCCCGGTACACCGGTGATACCGATACGGAGAGCCTTGCCCGTTTTAGGGAGAAGTCCCTGCAGTACGCGCTGCGCTTTGTCGAAATCTTTCGGCGCATTACTTTCGATCAGCGTGATGGCCTTGGACAGCGTCACACGATCCCCTTTGGCCACACCGTCGATGTACTGTTCGACGGTCATTTTCTTACGAAGCGGCACTTTTCGAAGCGGAGCATCCGGGTATTCCTTCGCCCCGGTGATGCTGTTTGCCGTGGTATCTATCCCACGCATGACAGAGCAGGCGAATTCAGGATTTTTCTCTTCCGGTACCCAGCTGAGTCTTAAATCATCATTGTTTTCAGGCATTTGTCATACCCTCCCTTTCCTGGCTTTTTCCCCCTGTAGATGGATCATGAAAAGGAGGACTGCCAAATGAAAATATGATGTGTATCAAGCGTGATTCATTGGTAGTGATAGTGACCGGGCGCGGTGACTATCCATCACCATTTCCATTCCTCTGTTTTCCAGGCTATCACTCGATGCAGATTGCAAGCCCTGCCAGGGAGCCGAGGTCGCCCTCGGCTCCGCGCAGGACAAGAAATCAGATTTCTTTAAAACGCTTCTGTCACTATTCCAGCTGCGAAATGGTCATTGGTTCAGGGTTCGAGGTTCAGGTTAGGGTATCACCATTTCTAGTAAACCCCTGAACCTTGAACCCTTTGCCGATACGCATTGAATGACAGTGTCAGAAAACGTTAGACAACCTTATTCTGCCTTAGCTTCTTCCTTAGCACGGTCTACGAGCATCTGGAGCAGCTTGATGCAGCATTTCGGAATGTTGGTGCCTGGTCCGAAGATAGCAACTGCACCATGGTCGTACAGGAATTCGTAATCCTGTGGCGGGATAACGCCGCCGATAGCTACGAGGATATCTTCACGGCCGAGTTTCTTCAGGTCTTCGACGATAGCCGGGAGCAGGGTCTTATGACCTGCTGCCAGGGAAGAGAAGCCGACCATATGAACGTCGTTGTCGACGGCATCCTGTGCCGCTTCTTCCGGAGTCTGGAAGAGCGGGCCTACGTCGACGTCCCAGCCCATATCTGCGAAGGAGGTAGCAAGGACTTTCTGGCCTCTGTCGTGACCATCCTGGCCCATCTTCGCGAGGAAGATACGCGGGCGGCGGCCTTCGAGAGCTTCGAATTCGTTAGCCAGTTTCTTTGCTTCGTCCAGTTCGGAGGTGTCATCGAATTCATTGGAGTATACGCCGGAAATGGTGTGGATGACTGCATTGAAGCGGCCGGATACCTTTTCAACAGCGTCAGAGATTTCGCCAAGGGATGCACGGTCATGTGCTGCCTGAACAGCAGCTTCCAGAAGGTTGCCGTTTTCACGGGATTCTGCACACTTGGTGATGGCTTCCAGATCGCGGCGGACAGCTTCCGGATCGCGGATGCTTCTGAGTTTTTCCAGACGTTTGATCTGTGCGTTACGTACAGCGGTGTTATCGATGGAGAGAACGTTCAGCGGATCTTCCTTCGCCAGTCTGTACTTGTTCAGGCCGACAATGGTTTCACGGCCGGAGTCGATATCTGCCTGACGACGAGCGGCGCATTCTTCGATACGCATCTTCGGAAGGCCTGTGGAGATAGCCTTGGACATGCCGCCCAGTGCTTCGACTTCCTGAATGTGTGCCCATGCACGTTTGATGATCTCGTTGGTGAGGTATTCCACATAGTAGGAGCCGCCCCATGGATCGATGATCTTGCAGACTTTGGTTTCATCCTGGATGTAAAGCTGGGTGTTACGAGCCAGACGAGCAGAGAAGTCGGTCGGCAGAGCGATTGCTTCGTCGAGTGCGTTGGTATGCAGGGACTGGGTGTGACCGAGCGCTGCAGACATAGCTTCCATACAGGTACGGCCGATGTTGTTGAATGGATCCTGTTCGGTGAGGGACCAGCCGGAGGTCTGGGAGTGGGTACGGAGTGCCATGGATTTCGGATTCTTTGCGCCGAAGCCTTTGAGGATCTTTGCCCAGAGGACACGAGCTGCACGCATCTTTGCGACTTCCATGAAGTAGTTCTTGCCCTGATCCCAGAAGAAGGACAGACGCTTTGCGAAAGCATCGACCGGCAGACCTGCTTTTTCGCCGCAGCGGATGTATTCCATACCGTCTGCCAGCGTGTAACCGATTTCCAGATCGCAGGTAGCGCCGCATTCCTGAATGTGGTAGCCGGAAATGGAAATGGAGTTGAACTTCGGCATGTACTTGGTGGTGTATTCGAAAATATCACCAATGATACGCATGGACATAGCCGGTGGGTAAATGTAGGTGTTACGTACCATGAATTCCTTCAGGATATCGTTCTGAATGGTACCTGCAAGGATCTTCTTGTCGACGCCCTGTTCGATGCCGGCGGAAATGAAGAATGCCAGGATCGGAAGAACGGCGCCGTTCATGGTCATAGATACGGACATCTGATCCAGCGGGATGCCGTCGAAGAGGATGTTCATATCAAGCATGGAGCATACGGATACGCCGGCTTTACCTACGTCGCCGATAACGCGCGGGTTATCCGCATCGTAGCCGCGGTGGGTCGGAAGGTCGAATGCAATGGACAGACCCTTCTGACCTGCTGCCAGGTTTCTCTTATAGAATGCGTTGGATTCTTCTGCCGTGGAGAAGCCTGCGTACTGACGAACGGTCCATGGGCGGAAAACGTACATGGTGGAGTATGGTCCACGAAGGAATGGCGGGATACCGCTCATGAAGTCCAGATGATTGCAGTCATCATAGACATCTTTGGTATAGAAGGGAGCGACCGGGATCTTTTCCATGGTCGGTTCATAGAGTGCATCAAAGCCTTTGCCGGTCTTGGCTTCCAGCTTTTCCTTCCACTCATCATAGGAGCAGTGTGGATGTTCCCCCAGAGACAGCTGTGTGAAATCAGGATTTGTGTTTGCCATTATTCAATCATTCCTTTCTTTTTCTGCAGCATGCGGAGAATTTCGTAGCAGTTTGCTTTGACGCTGATGAAATCATCTACGCCCGCCTTGCGGTAGGTCTCTTCCAGATCCTTTGGAGCTGCGCCTGCGAGGAAGAGGGTGCCGTCGCCCAGGACTTCTTTCAGTCTCGGAGCCAGAGCCGGTACATCTTCCGGATAGGTCGCATCCGTGGAGCAGATGACAGCGACATCATATGGCGTGCCTTTGTCATCAGCGCCAGCTTTCAGTGCTTCTACGCACTTATCCCAGCGGGAGCCCGGTTTGTCTTCGTCATCCTGGAAACCATTATTGAGATGGACATTGAATTCGCCGACCTGCAGGAAGGAGGTGGAGAAGTCTGCTCTGGCTTTATGCTGCGGGATCTTGCCCATGTTTGCGAGGAAGATCTCGACATTCTTGCCAGTCTTTTCTTTATATGCTTCGGTATCAAAGCGGAGTGCTTCGAAGCGTTCCGTCCAGCGGTGTGCATCGATCTTTTCGATAGCAACGGAGCCTTCTGCATTACCAGCGACTTCATTGATCTCGCCAATGGTCGCACCGGCAGCAGCTGCTGCAGCCGCTTTGTCGATGGCTTCGCCTTCGCCGGCATCTTTGAGTTCTGCCAGCTTCTGGCTTCTGAAAGCAAGATCAAGATCCGCACGGTAAGCCTTAGCTGCATCGCCAAGTTCCTTCTTAATGGCTTCTGTATCTTCCGGACGAGCTTCGAGGAGCACTTCGCCCATCAGCGGGTACATGTTATTGCCGACCGCACGGTCTTTTCTAAGATCCAGTGCTTTGAAGCGCTTTTCAAGGACGGCTTTGATCTCTTTCTGCGGATAGCCTTCTTTGATTGCTTTGGTCATGCCGCCCAGAGATTCGATCTTCTGGAATTCAGCCCAGATCTTTTCTGCCATCTCTTTGGTGAGCTTTTCAATTGCCCAGGAGCCGCCGGCCGCATCGATCGGACGCAGCATGCCGAATTCTTCCTGCAGCATGATCTGCAGATTTCTAGCGATACGGCGGGAGAATTCATCACCTTTTCTGACGGTATCATCATAAGGTGCATTTTCGTAGGTATCTACACCGCCAACGACAGCAGAGAATGCTTCGGTGGTATTGCGGAGCATGTTCACGCCCACATCGAAAATGGTCTTTGTGAAGAATGCCGGTTTTGCATGGATCTTCATCGAACGATCTTCTTCTTCTGCACCGAAAGCCTTCATGATGTTCGACCATACCTGACGAGCTGCACGAAGCTTTGCAATTTCAATGAAGAACGTAGCGCCTACATTGAAGCCGAAGTAGAAGGACTGTGCGATATCATGGATCGAAATGCCTCTCTTCAGCATTTCACGGACATACTCTACAGCGACGCCGAAGGTATATGCGATTTCCTGTACGGCCTGTGCGCCGCCCAGAGAGAATACATCGGAAGTGATGAATACGGTCGCTACGCTCGGTGCATTCTTGCGAGCCCAGCGGATGGTTTCTGCCATCTGGTCGTATGCTTTTTCAAGGCTTTCCTTATTCTTGCCATCAGTCAGCAGCTGTGTCAACGGGCTTCCACCGATCACGCCATGAAGCGCGGACACATCTTTTCCCTGTGCTTTGACTGCGGCAGCCACCATAGCAAGCGGTGCCAGTGCAGATTCGCCGGTATACATCATGAATGGATACTTTGCAAGATCCAGACCGTCCAGAAGGTTATGCACATCTTCGAGAGTGGTCAGAGAAACGCCGGTTTCACCTGGTTTTTCAGCATCCATCACATCGATGCCATGCAGAGTGGATGCATCAAGGCGTACATTGTATACCGTGGAACCACGATCGATTTCGTGTTTCAGGAGCTCATTATTTTCCTTTGGAAGTGCTTCATCACAGGACTGTGCAATGCCCCATGGTTCTTCTTTGTAACCATTGACTTTCTGACCGCGAATGAAGTCCCCCATACCCGGATAGTCATCGGTCGGCAGGATCGCATCCTGTGCGTCCGGACCTGTACGCAGGGTATAGATCGGGCTAAAAGTGATACCTTCATACGTCTTGGTATACATCAGCTTATCAAACGGCTTGCCCTTCAGAAGAGCGTTGCACGCATCTACCCATTCCTCGTAGGTTGGTGGTGTGAATTCATCAAATGTGACCTGTGGGAAATCGGTTTTGCCTTCCGACTGTTTCAGAATCGCTTCCAATTCCTTATCGGTAAGCTGTCTTTCCTGATTTTCCGCGGATGTTGCTTTTGTTACTTCATCCATGAAATAGTTCCTCCTTTAATAATTTATGGCCGCTCACTGACTTACCAGCGCAAATCAAGAGAACGCCCCTTTAGACAATTTCAATCAGACAGAAAGTTCACCTCCTTCAGGTTCACGTCTTGGTCCTACCATAAAAAAACGACTGACCCAGTGGGGGCAGCCGGAAAATAATGAGACCAGGACCGATCTCAATCCCCTCCCCATCTCTCGCAGGTTGACGGAAATACTGACCTTCTCACAAGCCCTGATCTTAGACAGAATCAAATCATGTCTTGGATAGATCCCTACTTCCTTCGCGGTGATTCATTGGCAGATAGTTCTCCTGGCTCGGGCTCCTCATCTCTTCACGCCTTCCCAGACTTTCGCCCAGTGACTTATCTGTGAGAGACTCCTCCTTACAGTGGCGGGACCGCTCCGGCTTAGACCGGATTCTCTTTTATGCTTTCGCATCTGCCAGCCATATGAAATTGTCTAAATGACTACAGTCTCAGTATAATTCATATTCTTCTCAGTGTCAATCAATGTTTTTCTCCGTCTTATATATTTCTTGCTAATATTGCATTTGAAATCACAAATTATGCATTGAACAGCAGCCATTATTTATATTATAATAGATTTGTATGTAAAGTATATTTCTTTATCATTATTTTTATTCTCATACAAGGAGCTTACCATGGCACTCGATCCGAAAACCAAAGAAACCGTCAGAGAAGAAGCCCTTCGGCTTTCTAAAGAATTTGCTGAACTTGATGGCAGACGCCCGCGTGTTCTCCTCATAGAAATGGAAAATGATCTCGAAAGTGATCGTGAAGAACGAAAACTGGCCGCCAATGCATTGGCAGACTCCGGCTGGGACGTCGACGTCAGCCCCTCGCAGCAGCCGGAGGATGCAGCCAAAGGCGCAGCAGACAACGACGTTCACTTCGTCTTCTACACCACGACCGGTGACGCCAGAGGTAAGAATGCTGTCGCCCTCTCGCGTGCTCTCGCCCTTTATGGTCGTGATGATATCCTGATCGCCGTTCATCAGGTACCGCCCGAAGAAAAGGAGTCTCTCTTCCGCTACGGCATCCTCTGTGCCTTCCCAAAGGACTATGATTACCTCCAGGCTTCCCTCACCATGCTCCGAATCCTCATCGCAAGAGAAAAGCAGGAAATGGAAGAAGAGGACGCGTACTGAGAAGTGACTGATCGCCTGCCGCTAGTGACTAGTGACTAGTGACTAGGTATCCGATCACGCAAGAAATCCAAAATCAGACTTCAGCACAGAACATTCGCACATGCAAAGCAGAATGTCCTGTACATATACCATTCAATAACCAACTATAAGTGAAAAGCACCATCCCCTGTGTCGATATCTCTATCGAATTGGGAAACTTTTTCACTTGGTGCACAACAGATGATGCGAGACAAAAAAGAGGAAAAGTGATTTCCTCATAAAAGAGCGTACAGTGTTTCATACAAACTGCTTGACGCAAAAAGCCCAAAAGCTCCCTTCCGATTGAAGGGAGCTTTTGGGCTTCTTAAAAAGACGGCTATATTGTTGCACGCTTTACTGTTATCTTTTTAAATATTTCAACAACCACATGCTTATATCGATCATAAAGGTAGACACAGACAAGAGAGCCACCAATCCCAGCGATAAAATAGAAAGCATCATTCATCGGGCTATGCTCTGTAACCCTAAACCATATGCTATGCATATACTTGTTATAGTCAAAACTTCGAAGAGGAAACAGCTGGTAATTTTTCAAAACCATAAACAAAGTGTTAAGCAGCCAGAAGAAAAACAGATGCAAGGTCATGATTGAAAAAGTATTTTCTCCTATATACCCGAGCAGGGAATTCCTATCAACTTTATCTTTTAACAATTCGGACACTTGCAGCAGCAAATATATCCCACTCATAGCAGTCAGTAAAGTTAAGAAAAAACGATGAGGAACATTCATCCACGCAATTCCAGTGGTCAAACTGCGATTACCATACCCCATCAAGATACCATTGAAAATAATCAGAAGGATGATTCGATTCACAGAGAATGAATCAAGTTTTTCAAAGAAAGCAGAATAAATATATCCCATTTGATAAAAAATTAAAGAGAAGAGAACTTTTTCAGCAGCAAGCATCACAAATCCATAAGATTGATGCCAATGTCTGTCACCCATATACCATGCAGCGAGATAACAAATTAATGAAACAAAAGTAATAGCGATTTGATTTCCTCGACATGCTCGATGCAATGCCCAGTACAGGATTTGTATCTCAACCAATGTCCCAACAAACCAAGTGGCTAAGTTGAAGACAAACTGATGTCCATGCAGGAATGGATCAAGAAGGAACGCATGCAACGTAGGACGTCCAACAAAAGCAATCAAACCATAGTGCAACAGTATAATACAAAGCAAACCAAAGATTATGTTCCACGTAAGAAGTGGAATAACCAAATGTTTTACTTTAGACTTCAAAAAAGCAATAAATGTCTTATCATGAAAGAAATATCCAGATATAAAAATAAACAAGGGCATATGATATGAATATGGCGGAAACCAAGGAAGAAAATTTATTCCACAATGTCCACCAACTACAGCAATGATACCAAATGCCTTCAAAAGATTCATTTTATTGTTAAAGGGTTTAATCTGTCGTCTGTCGTCTGTCGTCTGTCGTCTGTCGTCTGTCGTCTGTCGTCTGTCGTCTGTCGTCTGTAAAAAGCGTATCCTCCAGCATTTTGTTTTGCAAGCCCCTTCTTGATAAATTCAAAAAATTTTATACAATTATATCACTTTTGGACAAAACAAAAAAGCAACGCATACGCGCTGCTTTTTCATATCGGCTATTAGCCAACGGTGAAGAGAACGTCGCCGCCCTGTACGGACTGGCCTTCGGATACCGGCATGCCGGTGATCTTGCCATCGCATGGAGCCATGATCGGGTTGCCCATTTTCATAGCTTCGAGAACGAGGACTTCGTCGCCGGAAGCAACTGCATCGCCAACATGTTTGTTGATGCGGATAACTTTGCCCGGCATCGGAGCTTCAACGGATTCGCCTGCACCTGCAGGAGCTGCTGCCGGAGCTGGAGCCGGAGCTGGAGCTGCTGCCGGAGCTGCTGCTACCGGAGCCGGAGCTGGAGCTGCTGCCGGAGCTGCTGCTACCGGAGCCGGAGCTGCTGCTGCAGCGCCGCCATCTTTAACTACTACATCGTAATCCTGGCCGTTAACTGTTACAGTAAATTTTCTCATTGTCTTTCCTCCTAAATGATTGTACTTTCAACTTTCAATTAGAACTGCTGAGTGCCGGAAACACCTGCAAGACGAGATGCAGAGGTCCAGCCACTTCTAGCTGCCGGGCGGATGGAGACGATTTCGCCGCCACCCATCGCAACGATTGCAGCAGCGATTGCTGCTACAACTGCACCATTGTCAGCTGCTTTAGGAGCTGCTGCTCTAGCTGGAGCGGCTTTCTTCGGAGCTACTGCCGGTGCCGGTGCTGCGGACTGATTGAGAGATGAACGTACCTGCCAGATCATGATCAGCGCTACTACTGCTACGATAGCAGCAAATACCGCGATATACATAACTGTGTTGTTATCCATCTGTACCCATCCTTTCAATTAGAGTTTTTCTTGCAGCAAATATTACAGCGGAATGTTGCCGTGTTTCTTTGCTGGATGTACTTCGTGCTTGGAAGCAAGCATCTTCAGTGCATTGATGATTGTCGGACGAGTGTTTCTCGGATCGATAACTGCGTCTACATAGCCACGTTCAGCAGCTTTGTATGGAGTTGCGAATTCTTCGACGTATTCAGCTGTACGCTGTTCTTTGTTCGGGTCTTTCTTGAAGATGATGTTTGCAGCGCCTGCAGGTCCCATAACAGCGATTTCAGCGGTTGGCCAAGCGAATACCTGGTCAGCGCCCTGTTCACGGGAGCACATAGCGATGTAGGAACCACCGTAAGCTTTACGGAGGATCATGGTGATCTTCGGAACGGTTGCTTCGCAGTATGCGAACAGCATCTTAGCGCCGTGACGAATTACGCCGGCATATTCCTGCTGTTTGCCTGGCAGGAAGCCTGGTACATCGACAATGTTTACAACCGGGATGTTGAAGCAGTCGCAGAAACGGATGAAACGAGCGGATTTATCGGATGCATTGTAGTCAAGGCAGCCTGCCATGAATGCTGGCTGGTTTGCAATGATACCAACGGTCTGTCCGTCGAAACGTGCGAAGCAGGTAATGATATTCTTAGCGAATTCTTTAGCTACATCGTAGTATTCACCGTTATCTACTACGGATTTGATAATGTCATACATGTTGTATGGAGCGTTGGAGTTTTCTGGCATGATGGTATCGAGAGCCGGATCGGTTCTGGTCGGATCATCACCGGTTTCAACGATAGGAGCATCTTCCATGTTGTTGCTCGGCAGGAAGGAGAGCAGGTAACGAATCTGTTTAATGCAGTCTTCGTCGTTGTCGCAAGCGAACTGAGCTACACCGGAAGTACGGTTGTGGGTCATAGCGCCGCCGAGTGCTTCAGCGGTGATCTTTTCGCCGGTAACGGATTCAACAACTGCCGGGCCGGTCAGGAACATCTGGGATGTTTTCTTGACCATGTAAATGAAGTCGGTCAGAGCTGGGGAGTATACAGCTCCGCCTGCAGATGGTCCCATGATAGCAGAGATCTGCGGAATAACGCCGGATGCAATGGTGTTGCACCAGAAGATCTTGCCGTAGCCAGAGAGTGCATCGACAGCTTCCTGAATACGAGCTCCGCCGGAATCGTTCAGGCCTACGCAAGGAGCACCGACTTTGAGAGCCAGTTCATTTACGTGAACGATCTTAGCAGCGTGCATTTCGCCAAGGGAGCCGCCTTCAACGGTGAAGTCCTGTGCGAATGCGAATACGAGTCTGCCGTCAACGGTACCGTAACCGGTAACAACGCCTTCGCCCGGGAGATCTTTCTTTTCCTGACCGAAGTTGTGGCAGCGGGATTTTACAAGGGCGTTGACTTCTACGAAAGTGCCTTCATCAAACAGAAGAGCCAGTCTCTCACGAGCAGTCAGTTTGCCTTTTGCATGCTGTTTTTCAACTTTCTTTTCTCCACCCATAGCCTCTACGTGAGCGAGGTTTTTGTGAAGAAGTTCAATTCTTTCTGCAACAGTTGCCATTCTTACACCTCCAAAAATTTTAGGGACCCCCGTGAGGGGGATGCCTTACCCCGATGGGCAAGGCATTTGCCATCATTCAATTAAGCCTTGAAGGATGGGCCGCCTGGGCGTTCTGTCAGTTCAAGCAGAAGGCCTGTAGCCTTTGGATGCAGGAAAGCGATGTGACAACCGCCAGCACCGATACGATATTTCTTATCGATGAGCGGAACTTCTTTAGCCTGCAGGTCAGCAAGGCAAGCTTCGATGTCGTCGACACGAAGTGCTACATGCTGGAAACCATTCTTGCCGCCGTTTGCTTTTTCGATGAAACGAGCAATCGGGCCGTCCGGAGTGGTGGAACCCAGGAATTCGAGTTCGCAAGCTTCGGTCTGAGCAGACGGTTTGTAGAAGCTGGTGGTTACATGCTGTTCTTCGACGGTTTCATCCGGAAGGGATGGATCCAGTCCAAGGATGTCTTTCATCTGCTGTTTGATCAGCTGAAGATCTTTAACAGCAACGCCTACATGGTCCACACAAAGTACTTTGAATGCCATAATAAACTCCTCCTTTAAAATTATTTGAATATTTTGCCTACAATGGAATCAACGACCGTGAACGGATCTGTCTTCCGTTCAAAGACTTGTTCCACGCAGTCACTAAATTCACCCGTCGAGGAAATATTTTCCTCAATATGACGGGAAATGCGATCGTGAATCATTTCGAGCATCTCGGTTCTAGCCCGTTCACGTCTTCTTTCTTCAAGGAGACCGGACTCTTCGAGGTACTTTCTATGTTCGCCCAGAGCTGCTACTACTTCCGCTACGCCCTGATCCTTGTTCGCGATCGTTCTCTCAATCGGAGGACGCCAGTTCTGAGCTTCGCCCAGATCAAGCATCATTTCGATTTCGACGTTCAAACGATCTGCGCCATCGCGATCACATTTGTTGATGCAGAATACATCACCAATTTCAAGGATACCTGCTTTGATAGCCTGAATATCGTCGCCTAGTCCAGGTACGAGCACAACAAGTGTCGTATCCGCATTTTTAACGATATCAACTTCTGATTGTCCTACGCCTACTGTTTCGATGAGAATGACATCGAGACCGAAAGCATCCATCAGTTTGACCGCATCTGCAGTCTTGCGGGAAAGTCCGCCGAGGCTGCCGCGCGTACCCATACTACGGATATAAACACCCTTATCCAAGGTCAGGTCGTTCATTCTGATACGGTCACCAAGGATGGCGCCGCCGGAGAATGGACTCGTAGGATCGATGGCTACGATACCTACAGTTTTGCCCTGCTTACGGAACTGCTTAATGAGGGCATCTGACAGTGTGCTCTTACCCGCACCAGGCGCACCAGTAATACCGATGACCTGTGCACGACCGGTATGGTGATAGATTTCTTTCATGACATCTTCAAATCCATCCCGTTCGTCTTCAACGATGGTAATTGCTCTCGCTAAGGCACGTCTGGATCCATTCCAAAAATCCTTCATAGAAAATTCCATGGATGCACCGCCTTTTCGAAGAGTAAATAATATAGTTGCAATGGGACTGAGTATCCCCCCAGCCCCATGCAAGCTACATTTCAACTAATAAACTGTCAAGCTAGTCAGTCTAAAAGTCGATTATTTTACGTTTTCTTTAATGAAGTCGATAACTTCTTTGGTTGGTGTGCCAGGAGTGAAGATAGCTTTTACGCCAGCTTCTTTCAGGGCTGGGATATCGGATTCCGGAATTACGCCGCCGCCAACTACGAGAACGTCGCCCATTCCTTTAGCCTTCAGTGCTTCAACAACTTCCGGGAAGAGGGTGTTGTGAGCGCCGGAGAGCAGGGACAGAGCTACAACATTAACGTCTTCTGCGTCTGCTGCTTCAACGATCTGTTCAACGGTCTGACGAAGACCGGTGTAAATAACTTCCATGCCTGCATCACGAAGTGCACGAGCAATAACTTTTGCGCCACGATCATGTCCATCAAGACCCGGTTTAGCTACCAGTACTCTGATACGTTTGTCTGCCATTGTAAATTACCTCCAGAAATATTTGAGTAATGTAATTATCTTTGCTTCAGGCTGCCCTTAGATTAGAGGGTGTTGTGCGGTTTGTATTCGCCGTAAACTTTACGCAGAACGCCGCAGATTTCGCCTTCGGTGCAGTATGCACGTACGCAGTCGAGGATGACTGGCATGAGGTTGACATGGTCTGGGCCTTCAGCCGGAGTCTGAGCTGCTTTTTCAAGTTTAGCCAGTTCTTCAGCAACTTTAGCCTGGTCACGGTTTGCTTTATCCTGAGCGAGCTGAGCTTTCTTCTTTTCGCCAACGGATGCGTCAATCTTCAGCAGGCCGGTAACCGGTGGTTCTTCCATAGTAAATTTGTTGACGCCAACGATGGTTCTTTCGCCGGATTCAACAGACATCTGCCAAGCGTAAGCAGCGTCCTGAATTTCTTTCTGGATGTAGCCTTTATCAATAGCTTCTACTGCGCCACCCATTTCATCGATCTTGCGGATGTATTCTTTAGCTTCTGCTTCGATAGCATTGGTCATAGCTTCAACATAGTAGGAGCCGCCGAGCGGATCAACTACGTCAGCCAGGCCGGATTCGTAAGCTACGATCTGCTGGGTACGCAGAGCGATGGTTACGGATTCAGTGGTCGGCAGAGCCAGAGCTTCATCGCGGGAGTTGGTGTGCAGGGACTGGGTTCCGCCCATAACTGCTGCAGCGGTCTGGAGAGCAACACGGATGATGTTGTTGTTTGGCTGCTGAGCGGTCAGCATGGAACCAGCGGTCTGGGTGTGGAAACGCAGTTTCATGGACTTCGGGTTTTCTGCATGGAATCTTTCCTTCAGAATGGTAGCCCACAGACGACGGGATGCACGGAATTTTGCAACTTCTTCGAGTACGTTGTTGTGAGCGTTCCAGAAGAAGGACAGACGGCCTGCGAATTCATCGATCTTCATGCCAGCTTTCAGAGCTGCTTCGATGTATGCGATACCATCAGCGATGGTGAATGCGATTTCCTGAGCAGCGGTGGAGCCTGCTTCACGGATATGGTAGCCGGAAATGGAGATGGTGTTCCACTTCGGTACGTTTACGGAGCAGTATTCGAAGATATCGGTGATCAGACGCATGGACGGTTTAACCGGGAAAATGTAGGTGCCGCGAGCTGCGTATTCTTTCAGGATATCGTTCTGGATGGTGCCGCGAAGAGCAGTTGCCGGAACGCCCTGTTTTTCAGCTACAGCGATGTACATAGCCAGCAGTACGGAAGCCGGTGCGTTGATGGTCATGGAAGTGGAAACTTTGCCGAGGTCGATACCGTCGAACAGTCTTTCCATATCGTAAAGGGAGTCGATAGCTACGCCTACTTTACCAACTTCGCCAGCGGACATTTTGTCGTCGGAGTCATAGCCGATCTGGGTTGGCAGGTCGAATGCGCAGGACAGGCCGGTGCCGCCGTTAGCGATCAGGTATTTGTAACGTTTGTTGGATTCTTCAGCGGTGGAGAAACCAGCATACATACGCATGGTCCAGAGTTTGCCACGGTACATGGTCGGCTGTACGCCACGGGTGTATGGATATTCGCCCGGGAATCCGAGGTCTCTTTCATAGTCAAAACCTTCGAGATCGAGTGGGGTGTACAGGTTCTTGTGTTTCAGACCAACTCTTTCCGGATGTTTTGCGCACTGTTTTGCATAGGTGTCATTGTAAGCTGCAAGTTTAGCTTTCAGGGATTCGTTAGACATGAGTTCATCTTCCTCCTAAAAAAGTAAGTATGTAAAACTCTAGGAAGCTTTTCCTTGACTTCGGTGGCCGCGACTTTATGTTCTTCTTACCACTTACATAGGATCTATCTTCCCAATGGGGTCACGCAAAGCCCTTGGCTGCTGCAGTGCTCATTTGAGTCTTATTGCAGCAGCGATTGGGGACTCTTACTGACCCATGTATTGACACTGTCGTGTGACAGATATCACCATAGGTAATTATACAGTATTATCTGTATTTGTAAAGCATTAAATGCCTTGCCTCATGCGGCTTCTTGAATAATTAAATTATTTCTTGAAGTGCATGTCGCCGGTTTCAGCGAGGCTTTCATGGAATTTGAATGCTTCCTGAAGGAGATGCGGGGTCTGGCTTTCGCCGCAAGCTGCGCATGCTCTTTCATAGTAGTCCATGAGCTGATCTCTGAAGGACGGATGAGCGACGTTGTTGATGATGACCTTTGCTCTTTCTTTCGGGGACAGGCCGCGAACATCAGCGACGCCCTGTTCGGAAATGAATACATGGGTATCATGTTCGGTGTGGTCTATATGGGAGCACATCGGAACAACTGCGGAGATCTTGCCGCCCTTAGCGGTGCTGTGGCAGAAGAAGCAGGACAGGAAGCCGTTACGAGCAAAGTCGCCGGAGCCGCCGATACCGTTCATCAGCTTGGTGCCGCTTACATGGGTGGAGTTTACGTGGCCGTAGATATCCATTTCCAGAGCGGTGTTCATAGCGATGACGCCGAGACGACGAGCTACTTCGCCGTTGTTGGAGATTTCCTGCGGACGGAGAATGATCTTCTTGTTGTATTTTTCAATGTTTGCATAGAAGCGCTTCAGTCCATCCGGGGATGGGGACAGGGAAGTACCGGAGATCATGTCGATCTTGTCTTTATCGATCAGGTCGAACATGCCATCCTGAATAACTTCGGTGTATACGGAAAGGTTCTTGAAGTCGGATTCTACGAGGCCATGGATAACAGCGTTTGCTACGTTGCCTACACCGGACTGCAGTGGGAGCAGGTTTTCCGGCAGTCTGCCATGAGCGACTTCGTTTTTCAGGAAGTCAATCAGGTTGTTGCCCATTGCTTCTGCGTCGTCATCGAGCGGAGCCAGTGCACGGGTAACATCTGGCAGATCGCATGGAACGATAGCAACGATCTTTGCCGGATCGCATGGGATGTAAGGAGTGCCTACGCGGTCGCCAGCAGTTTTGATCGGAATCGGTTCGCAGTGCGGCGGGTTCTTTCTCATGTAGATATCAGCCATGCCAGCGAGTTCCAGCGGCTGGGTGGTGTTGACTTCTACGATGACTTTCTTAGCGGTATCTACGAATACCGGAGAGTTGCCGATAGCAGTGGTCGGGTACAGTTCGCCGTTCGGTCCGATCTTGCAGACTTCTACTACTGCGAAATCTGGGCCGGTGACACGTTCACCCTTCACGTTGGTGAAGAAGCCAGCACGAATCTGCTGAGCTACATGGGACAGGTGAAGGTCATAATAGTTGATGCTGCCTGCATTGATGGCTTTTCTGAGGTTGCCGTTGGTCTGGTATGGCATACGGTTTCTGATGCCGTTTACAGCGACCAGTTCGGTATCGATCTGGGAACCAGTAGAAGCGCCAGTCCATACGTCTACCTGGAATGGGGTTTCTTTCATACGTTCTGCGAGTTCATGCATGGTGATCTTCGGATAGCCGCATGGGGTGAATCCGGAAATACCAAGGATGTCGCCTGCCTGAATCATAGCTGCTGCAGTTTTAGCATCACAGATTTTTGCTTTCAGATCTGCACTTTCAATTCTGCTAAGGAATTCGCTATCATTGGTGTCGATCATTACTATCATCCTCCCAAAAATATAAAAATATCAAAAGTCCAGTACCTCTTTGAGCTTTCTCTATGGTCTGGAGCTTTTTGCCTCATAAAAACACAGCCGTGCTTCCGAAGTATAAAAGAAAAAGGAGTGCTTTCTGCTTTCCTATGACCGCATGTAAACATGTCTCATAACATCAGAAAAACTCCTCCTTGGTATCATCGGTCTCACCGACTGTATTTGTGACCTTCTCAGTCATCAATGTTATTATATCACACTTTTTTCGAAAGTTTCGTAAAAAGTAAGTTCTTTGTTTTTAAAATTCTCATAGGGATGTTATAAATAATTCCTATTAGACAAATCATCAATTATGTGACTCAGAGTCTACAGGCTATGAAAGCGATGATCCTCGCAGTGCAGGTTATAGAAATGGTACAGGGGAGCGCCGCCGGACCGCACTCGAAGGCTTCCCGCGAAGGTGATCTGTGAAGACCGGTGCTTCGCTTTTGGCATCGCTGCCCCCTTCACGCTCTTGCCCCGATAACCGCTCACCAGTCCCCGCTTCCTACGCAAAGTGCGGAAAGGCTCCAGAAGCAGAAAGAGATCGAGCGTCCGAAGAGAACATGGTCGCTCATGCTGAGGACGGCGATGGCCATGACCATGAGCAGGCCGCCAAGCCCCATCGTTCGCGTGAAGAGGCTGGCCTTGCCCCGATAGAGCTTCCAGCAGAGGAAGCCCTGGGCGAAAAAGGTCATAAGGAAGGCCGCTCCGCCTATGATGCCGACTTCGGCGAGCATATTGAGATACATGTTGTGCGCATGGAAGATGAGGACGTGCTCATCCTGAATGAAGAAGTTGTAGTCGGGATAGGCCAGATAATAGCTCCCCCACCCCACACCGAGAAGCGGGTGCTCTTCGATCATGGCGATGGTGCTCTCCCATAGGGCAAAGCGCAGGCCGACAGAGGTGTCCTCGCCGGAGAAAAGGGACAGAAAACGCTCGACCATCTGTCCGTGGTAGAAGAGAAGAACGAGAGGGATGAGGAAGAAAAGAAAGCCGAATCGCTTGTCATAGAAGAGGGTGAGCCCTAAGACGATAGCCGCAAGGCTCAGCCATGCGCCGCGTGAATAGGTCAGAGCAAGGCAGAGAAGCAGGACGAAGAGAATGATGGCAAAAGCCCATTTCCTTTTTTTCTGCCGCTCCCTGAGAAAGAAAGCGGTGAGGATGCTGATGATCATGACGGCATAGGCTCCGAGGAGATTCGGATTTTCCAGTGTCGAATACATGCGGCGCCGAAGGAGAGGAAATCTCTCGGGATCAACCCAGCTCTGCGCCGTCATATCGGCTGCCATGCCTGCCACATTCGCATACTGGATGAAGCCATAGGCGGCCACACAGATGGCTCCCGCCAGGAAGGCATAGAGTGCTTTCTCCTTTTCTCGCACGGAGGAAAGAAGAGAAAGGATCAAAAGGTAGATCGCGGCATACATCAATGGCTGGAAGGCCCAGTTCATGAGTGAAAAGGCAGGGTCGGGAGAGCTAAAGCCGGAGAAAAAGGCACACGCCAAAAAGACCGCCGGCAGTCCCCAGAGGCGAGGGCGCACGCATTTCACTTCGCCTGTGGTGCAATGATTCACTGCCCAGAGAAGAAGGCATGGGAGAAGTGTCACGTAAAACACATAGGGATGAAGCGGCAGCAGAAAGAGTGTCGCATATAAAAGATTCTGGATGTTCTTTTTCGAAGCAAGGCATCGCATGGAGGGCTCCTGACGTGGAAAATGATATTTTTTCTATGATTCTATCTCAGTATATCATTATATAGAATGGGGAACCGTTCAGCAATAGAGAATGGGAAAGGGTTCGGGGTTCAGGGTTCAGGGTTAGCCCATGGGCGGGGCGCCCTTTGATTGCGTGCGAAAGAGGTTCGGCAGGTTCTATGAGGTCAATGGGTAGGACGGGGGCGGTGCGGCGCATAAGAATATAGAAGCGCCGCGGAGGTTTGAAACTAGCGGTTTTCTCATATCGCAAACCTAATCCCTAGCCACTAATCCCTAGCTACCAGTCACAAGTCACTAGTCACCGCCCCAACAAAAAACTCCCCTTTCGGGGAGTTTTTCTTCAAAGGCGCGATCAGAATACGGTCTTGACAGAGCCGCCGTATTTCTTTTCGATGAAGTCCTTGACTTCTTTGCTTGTGAGCGCTTTCATGAGCTTCTGGAGTTCCGGACGGTTTTCATCACCTTCACGGACAGCTACGATATTCGCATACGGGGAGTCGGAGCCTTCGCTGTAGATGGCACTCTTCGGATCGAGCTTTGCTTCGAGGGCGAAGTTCATATTGATGATCGCGATATCCGCATCCTCCAGAGCACGCGGAAGCTGCGGGGCTTCCAGTTCGGAGAATTCCAGGTTCTTCGGGTTCTCTGCGATATCCTGCGGGGTCGCGGTGATCGGAGCGCCTTCCTTCAGTTTGATGAGACCGGCAGACTGGAGGACGAGGAGGGCGCGGCCGCCATTGGTCGGATCGTTCGGAATGGCTACATGCGCACCGTCAGCAAGATCATTCAAAGACTTCAGCTTCTTGGAATACACGCACATCGGTTCGAGATGGACAGCCCCCATGGATGTCAGCTTCAGGCCTTTGGATTTGCAGAATTCATCCAGATATGGTTTGTGCTGGAAGAAGTTCGCATCGAGGCTCTTATCTGCAAGGGCCAGGTTCGGCTGGACATAATCGGTGAATTCGACCATTTCGACCTTGACACCTTCTTTGGCGAGCTTGTCTTTCACAACGCCGACGATCTCAGCGTGCGGTACAGGGGATACGCCGACCTTGATGGTGGTTTCTTTGGCAGCTTTCGAAGAAGCAGAGGACGCGGCTTTCTGATCACCGCAGCCTGCGATGATGCCAGCAGCCGCGAGGACTGCAGCCGATACGAGGATGGCTTTCTTAAAGTTCATAGAGATCCCTCCAGACGGAAAAAGAGAGGTACGGCTATACGCCGCACGCATATCATATGAAATATAGTTTTATTTATAGCACTAGTGAAAGGGCTGCGTCAAGAGGAAATGAAGGTTCAGGGTTCAGGGTTAGCCCTTGGGGCGTTCCGCCCTTTGATTGAGCGAAAGAGGGTTCAAGGTTCAAGGTTCAAGGTTGTGGTGCGGCGCATTTCGTCATCCTGAGCGGAGGAAAACGTCGTATGTTAAAAAATGGCTTATCTGAAACGGGAGAACTGAGTCGAAGGATCTAAGCGCCGCGGAGTTTTGATAGCGCTTCGCGCTGTCGTCATTTCGAGCGTAGCCGAGAAATCTATATGGCAGAACGCTCATTGCCTGATGTGAGGCAGCACCAAGACATCGTTTCCCCTCAGCGCATACACGCTGATTCCTGCAGGGCAGTAGAGACCCTCGGCTGCGCTCGGGATGACGATGCCGAAGAACCCTAGTCACCAGTCACTAGTCACTAGTCACTCGAGGCTCCCAATCCCTAGCCACTCATTCCCGCTTTCAAACTTCAGGGTTAGCCCATGGAGCGTGCCGTCCTTTGATTGAGCGAAAGAGGGTTCAGGGTTCAAGGTTCAAGGTTGTGGTGCGGCGCATTTCGTCATCCTGAGCGGAGGAAAACGTCGTATGTTAAAAAATGGCTTATCTGAAACGGGAGAACTGAGTCGAAGGATCTAAGCGCCGCGGAGTTTTGATAGCGCTTCGCGCTGTCGTCATTTCGAGCGTAGCCGAGAAATCTATATGGCAGAACGCTCATTGCCTGATGTGAGGCAGCACCAAGACATCGTTTCCCCTCAGCGCATACACGCTGATTCCTGCAGGGCAGTAGAGACCCTCGGCTGCGCTCGGGATGACGATGCCGAAGAACCCAAGTCACTAGTCACTAGTCACTAGTCACTCAAGGCTCCTAATCCCTAGCCACTCATTCCTACTTTCAAACTTCAGTCTCAAATAAAAAATCACGCCATGCGACTACCTCGCACCGCGTGATCTTCTATTTCTGTCAATTTATTCCTTCATGACCGTCCCATCGGCAAGTGTGATGGTGTGTCCGTTGTAGTGGATCGTGCCCAGATTGAAGAGGCTGGTGATCTGAGAGTCTGCGGTCAGGTTCCATGTAGAGCCTTCCGCAATAAAAATATCGGCATTGGTCTTGTACGGAGCACCCTCCTGAGCATTCGGCGCGATGGTGATCGCACCGGTCCAGGTGGACTGGTCTTTGATACTGAGATTGATATCCGAGATGGTATCGAGGAGAATATCGCCATTCAGGATCTGATGAGACAGGATGACTTCCGCGTGACCGCCGTTCGCGCCCGCATCGCCCCAGCCGTAGCCGCCGTCATTGCCTGTGATGGTGAAGACAGGCGACGTTTCATCCTGCGTGAGCGTGCTGTCCTTCAGCGTGATGCGGCAGTGGGTGCCGGTCACATAGAACATACCGCCCTTATGAGAGATGAGGCTTGCCTGATTCGCCTCGAACTGCTGCGTCCCCGTGACACCGATCGCGTCAGCATCCGAGTACATGACGATATTGTAAGGAAGCGAGCCTGTCTCATTGCCTTCGAGCGTCGCTCCATCGAGCGTGATGGAGCTGATATTTTTGATGACGGCCGCCTTGGTCTTTTCCGCCTTGACAGAGCCGCCTGTGACGGTCACATCGCCTTGGGTATAGATGCCGTGTGCATTGGCGCCGGAAGCGGTAAAGTCGGAGTTTTCGGTGAGAAGGATGCCGCCGTTTTGAGAGATACGGATCGCCGGCGACTGATCTCCGGTGGTAGTGACCGTGGATGCCTCTACCTTCATCATCGCACGCTGGGAGACTTCGACGCCGGAAGCCTGCGCACCCGTGGTGGAGACCTCTGCATTCGTCAGATTGATGTACGTGCCCTTGCTGTAGCCATAGGCGCCCGTCGCGCCGTTTCCTGTGCTGGAAATCTTCACATCCGTGAAAGCCCCGTGTCCGCCATGGGTCACGAGCAGCGCCGCATTCATCCCGTAAAGGTCACTGCTTTCTGCACTCGAGGTGTCACCGGACTTCGTGATGGTATCGCCCTTCGCGGTGATGTATGCCATGGAGACGCGAAGCGCATTCTCATCCGCTTTGTCCGAGCTGTAGGTCATGCCGTCATATGCACCATCGGATCCGATCTCGGTGGCTGCGCTCCCCTGATCTGCGGTATACTTCGCCGCCGGTGCCGGGGCAGGCGCAGGTTCGGGGTCCGGCTCGGGCTCGGGCTCCGGTTCTGGTTCCGGTTCGGGCAGCGGAGCGGGCTCCGGCTCTGCAGGCTTAGGCGCTTCTGGTGAAAGATTCTTGAACGTGCCTGACTCGACCGCACTCTGGACATCAGGAAGCGTCAGAGACAGTCCCTTCATCAGGGCATCGGTGTAGTTCATACTTTCAGCAGGTGCTTCCTGAGCGGCTGCAGCCGGAGCCGGCTCTGCCGCCTCTGCCATAGAAAGCGGCATCACCGCCCCTGTCAGAGCCAGCGCGCAGAGAAGGGATGTCAGTTTATTGGATTTCATACGATTCCTCTTTTCTTTACTTGGAGCTATATGGACCTCAAACTATATATAATATAAAAGTATAAAAATTCATTTCTGTCATACTGTCTTTCATTTTACAACATTCTTCGGGAATTGTCATTAAAGAAAGATTTAAGGAAACAGGGTTCGCTCGTGGGGCATGCCCTGAAGTTTGAAAGCAGGGATGAGGAGAACTAGTGACTGGTAGCTAGGGATTAGTAGCCTCGAGTGACTAGTGACTGGTGACTGAAATGCCACCTTCGGGCCTCGCCATTATTGATACTCCGCGGTGCTTAGATCCTTCGACTCAGTTCTCCTGTTTCAGATAAGCCATTTTCTAACATACGATGTTTCCCTCCGCTCAGGATGACGAAACGCGCCGCACCAGCACTTCGCATTTCTCATTTCACATTTCTTATTCAAGCGAAACTTTCGCACGCAATCAAAGGGCCGTCCCTCCCCCAAACCTCTCTCATTTGTGCTACAATGAGAAAAGCAAAAATCGCTACTTCTTATTCACTCTGTATTTCCCTGAGGAGGCCATTATGCATATCCATGTCATTGATCATCCGCTGATCCAGCACAAGCTGACCATTATGAGAAAGAAAGAAACCAGCTCCGGTGAGTTCCGCCGTCTGCTGCAGGAGATCACGCTCCTGATGGGCTATGAGCTCACCCGCGATCTGCCGCTCGAAGATGTCGCTGTCGAGACACCGCTCGAAAAAGCGACAGGAAAACAGGTCGCCGGCAAGAAGCTCGGCATCGTCCCGATCCTGCGCGCCGGCTTCGGCATGGTGGAAGGCCTCACCGAACTCATGCCGTCTGCCCGCATCGGCGTCATCGGCCTCTACCGCGATCCTGTCACCGCCAAGCCGATCGAATACTATTGCAAGCTCCCGGATGTGGAAAACCGCGACTTCATCCTTGTCGATCCGATGCTCGCTACCGGAGGCAGCGCCGTCGCAGCCATCGACATGATGAAAGAAAAAGGCGTCAAGAATATCAAATTCATGTGTCTCGTCGCTGCTCCGGAAGGTGTCGAGGTCGTGAACCAGGCGCATCCGGACGTTCCGATCTATACCGCCTCCCTCGACCGTCAGCTGAATGAAAAGAAATACATCCTCCCGGGCCTCGGCGATGCCGGCGACCGTATCTTCGGGACGAAGTAAGAAGGTTTAAGGGTTCAGGGTTAGCTCATCGGGCGAGTTTCCCTTTGATTTCATTGGGAAAGAGGTTCAGAAGGTTCTATAGGTTCTGAGGGTTCAACGGGGAAGGTGCGGCGCATAAAAGCATGGAAGCGCCGCGGAGGTCTGAAACTAGCGGTTTTCTCGTATCGCAAACCTAATCCCTAGCCACTAATCCCTAGCTACCAGTCACTAGTCACTAGTCACTAGTCACTAGCCACTCATCCCTGCTTTCAAACTTCAGAGTTCAGGGTTGTTGTGGCGGCTTCGCCGCAAGTATATAGGCGATGCCCGCTTGCCGTTTTCCTCCCTGTTTCCATCGAAAAAGCCGCAGAGTGAATCCAGCGATTCCCTCTGCGGCTTTTTCGATGCAGATAAAATATAAGCGGCTTTCCCCACATGTGCCGCGCACCTCTCCGCTTTTCTCATCTGTCTTTCATGCCGCCAGTGCCCTATCCGCCCCTACGGGGCACCTTCCTCTCGAGGGGAAGGCTGCGATACGAGAATACCATCATCTAACAGGGCGGCGAAACCGCCACAACAACCCTGAACCCTGAACCTTGAACCTTGAACCCTTAAATCCTCTTTCACTCAATCAAAGGGCGCCCCGCCCACGGGCTTCCCCTTCTATCCCATCCGTTCTACGACATCCTTCGCCCAGTCGCGATCGATATAGAGATCGTTCCTTGTCGCGGCATCGAGGCGTTCATACGCGCTGTCATAGATGGCCTTGTACAGGGATTCATCAAATTCCATCGATGCCACCATCTCTCCCGCTCTGCGGAAGAGGAAGCCGTGCACGCCGTCGTCATTGGTCGCGAAATAGATCTCATCGATCTTCTTATCCTTGTAGTGCGCCTCGACATTGTCCCATACGGAGCTCTTGATGATCTCCACGATCCGGTCATCGAAGCCCGCATCGAGGATGAGAAGCTTTTCCTTGAATGCATTATAGGAGCGGACAATGCGTTTCCGATAGCCGTCGAAGGCATTCCCCCGCTGGTCTAGGATCTGCGCCATCTCCGATGCATCCTCGCCATCTGCGCTGACATAGATCAGCACCTTATCCTCCTGCTGATGATAGAGGAAATTGTAATTCAAAAGCGCTGACGCGCCGCACTCCGGGCAGTGGAAACGGAAGGCCTCGTCATTTCTGACCTTCTCCTTCATCTCCGGATTTTTCATCGTATTGATGCTATCCCATACGAGGAAAGACGTCTTCTTCCCGCATTTCGGACAGGTGATCTCCTGCATAGCACTCTGTGACATAATTGGCCTCCTGTAATTGAATCTCTATCCATTATAACAGGGGACCTGCGCCTTGGGAAGAAATAGTGAGAAATCAAAACGCAGCGCAGAAAGCAAGGCGGCGCGACGCTTTCTGAGGAAACGCCGCCCCTAAAATGAGCTGCCCATCCCCTCGCGCTGGCGATCTCCCCCGCGATCGCGAGATCCTCCAGTCTTCCTCTCGTACACGAACCGATGCAGACCTCGTGATCTGTGAGGTGAGCCTTTCCTCGTTTTGCCTGCCCGATCACAGCCGAGAAATGACGATAGAGCGTGCGGTATTCTCGTATCTTCCACCTTCCTCTGGAAGGAGGTGCCCCGAAGGGGCGGAGGCTCGCTCATGCTATCAGTTGAAAAAGAATGTGAGATATGCCTTCCCTCGTATCGTCATCCCGAGCGCAGCCGAGGGATCTTTTTCGTTTCCCGTTTCCCTTTCTCTTCATAATGCTGTCTGCATGAAGCACCGTGATCCCACGTCGCATGGAGTACGGTGCTTCCCGTTATCCGCTGTCCTCCCATGTCTTGATCGATCGCAAACGAAAAAGATTTCTCGCTTTCGCTCGAAATGACGATACGGGGAAAGCGGCATTCTCGTATCTCCCTCCTTCCTCTGGAAGGAGGTGCCTCGAAGGGACGGAGGCTCGCTCATGCTATCAGTTGAAAAAGAATGTGAGATATGCCTTCCCTCGTATCGTCATCCCGAGCGCAGCCGAGGGATCTTTTTCGTTTCCCGTTTCCCTTTCCCTTCGTAATGCTGTCTGCATGAAGCACCGTGATCCCACGTCGCAGAGAGTGCGGTGTTTCCCGTTATCCGCTGTCCTCACTTTTCCTGATCGATCGCGAATGAAAAAGATTTCTCGCTTCCACTCGAAATGACGATACGGGGATGTGGTATTCTCGTATCGTGCATTTGGCAAAACGCAAAGCGGACAATAAAAAAGGAAATCCCATTTCTGAGATTTCCTTTTTTTGATTCAGGTTCGTTTGCGAGAACTCACAAATTAGAATTTGTAGTTCAGGGAAACAGCCCAGGAGTCGTCTTCCTTGTCATACTTTTCAGCATCTACAGAGAATGCATATTCAGCATGCAGCTGTACGTTCTTCTGGAGGGTTACGTTAGCGATAGCATTCCAGAAAGTAACGTTGGTAGCGCCCTTGCCCAAGAAGGTCAGCGGAGTGGTCTGCAGACCGGTCATGCCTTCGGCGAACAGGCCTTTATCAACATCATTGTATGCTACAGCCAGATCCCAAGTGCCAGCTTTCTTCCAGTCAGCTTTGCCATAGGAGAGACCAGCATTCCAAGCGGTATCATAGTCTTTAGCAGTGGTGTTGTTCCAGTATTCACCGAATACGTTGAACTGCTGAACCGGAATGTTCAGGCCTACGCCGTATACTTCAGCATTTCCTTCAGTGCCTTCTTTTTCAGCGATGTAGTCAGCATTCAGTTTTGCGAAGCCGAAGTCATAAGCGCCCTGTGCAAAGTAGAAGTCTTTATCTGCTGCTGCTGTGCCAACAACCTCATCTCCATCCTTCTTTGTTGCATTCAGCTGACCAAAGCCGGTGGTGAGAGCCAGTTTGCCATTCTTGTAGGAAGCCTGTGCACCATCATAGCCCTTGTTCGGATTGATGAGCCAGCCGCCCTGGTTTCCAAATACGATCGGCTGACGGCCGAGACGTACTGCGACTTCTTTGCCGAAGTTGTGGTTTACATACAGCTGATCCATGGAAGTGGTGGAATCTTCATGATCCTTGAAGTTCATTTCATTCAGGAAACGGCCCTGTACATAGGTGGATTCATTGACCTGGCCTTTTACGTTCAGGCGGATACGGCCGTTCCAGGAATCGCTGTCGTTGCCTTTATCCTGATAACGCATACGAGCGTCGCCGGACCAGTAGAGGTTGCCGACTTTCTTTTCCAGGTTGGAAACGCGAACGCCGAGGTTTGCGAGTTCGTCAGCGTATTCGCCAGCGAGTTTGTCCAGAGTTGCCTGCTGTTCAGCGTTCAGCTGGTCTTCTTTAGCCATGAGGCGAGCTACGATCTGAGCCAGTTCGTAACGGGTCATGTTTCTTTCGCCTTTGAAGGTGCCGTCCGGATAGCCTTCTACGACGCCCTGAGCGGACAGGTCGGATACTGCCTGATAAGCCCAGTCATCAGCGGTGACATCGGAGAATGGATTTGCAGCGTAAGCGGATACGCCAGCGGTGAGTGCTGCTACAGCAGCCAGTGCGAGGATCTTTTTCATAATAGTGATCTCCCTTTGAAAAAAATTTTGCTTCTTCTTTTCAAAGTCGACGTCCATGAAAGCTCCGCTCGAGTGACCGTGTTTCCTCTGCTTGCTTTTCATGTCTGTTTCCTTTGGACCATGAGTCCGAAGCTTAGACTTTGGTCTAGTAGTAGAGTATCATACTTTCGACTTAGGTTCAAGGATGGTTTCAGCTCATGTTTTTATAAAACATATGTATATTTGCCAATCTTCTTTCCTTCTTTTTTAATCATAAAAATGCACAGCCTCTGATTTTTCTTGCATGTATCGATATCCGGAACGGTCAATAACATTAAAATCATTTGCAGCATTAGATTTTCTCTTTTTATAACTATAGATAGGTTTTATAAGCTGTTTTTGCAGAGGGTGCTTTCGTGAATCGTCGACCTGATATGATTTCCCCGCTCTTTTTCATCCCGCTTCCCCCATCCAACCTCCGCCCCTTCGGGGCACCTCCTTCCATAGGAAGGAAGGAGGGAGTATCCACACGAGCCCCTTCCAAGGGAAGGGGCTGCCGAGCGCAGCGAGGCGGGGTTGGCTTCCTTTTTTTGCGGCGAAGCCGCCTCCTCTTTGCCTTCCCCATTGAGGAAGGCTTTGCCAGGGAAAACGGTATCCTCGTTTCTTCATCCGTCCCACGCAAAAACGGCCGTCTCTTACGAGCGGCCTTTTTATGTGTATTACTTGCTTAGGGAAACGCTGATTAAATCGCAGAATTCGATTTCACATGTATTTTCATGCAATGCTTCGTCATACTCCTCCTTAAATAGCTCGCTATTCGCGTCGGAGTATTCCTTGCATTGCATGAAAATATAAGAGTAAAATCGAATAACGATTTAATCAGTGTTTCCCTAGTTTTTTCAGGCAGTCGATGGCAAATCGTGCATAGATGGCACTGCCATCCGGGAAGGTGTCTTCGTCGACGTCGAAGGCAGGGTGATGGTGGACGCAGTCGATGCCTTTGTCCTGATTTCTGGCACCTAAGAAGGCGAAAAGGCCGGGGATGGTCTCAAGGTAGACAGAGAAGTCTTCTGCGCCCATCTGTTTTTCCATGGGCACGAGGGCGTCCTTTCCCATGATGTCAGAAGCGGCCTTGCGCGCGATGTCATTCAGATCTTTGTGCTCATTGATGAGGGGCGATGGGCCGAATCGGTAGGAGCACTCGGCACGGCAGCCATAGCCTTCGGCGATCTTTGCGGCGCATGCTTCGATGAGCTGGGGAAGGCTCTTGCGGAAGGCTTTGTCGAAAGCGCGGGTGGTGCCGACGAGCTCGACTTCATCAGCGATGATGTTGCTCTGGGTGCCGCCATTCATCATACCGACGGTAAGGACGAAGGTATTCTGCGGATCGTTCACGCGGCTCGATAAGGTCTGCAGGCCCATGACGACGGCTGCGGCAGCGACGATGGCGTCTTTGCCCTGATCCGGCGCACTGCCGTGTGCAGATCTCCCATGGATCTTGATGACGAATCGATCGCTCGATGCCATGCGTGGGCCATCGTCAATGTTGACGGTGCCGGACTCGAGGGTCGCCCAGATGTGCATGCCGAAGATAGCGGAAACGTCAGCGAGTGCACCTTTTTCGACGTAGTGGCGGGACTCGGTGCCGATCTCTTCTGCCATCTGGAAAAGGAGCTTCACGGTGCCGTGGATCTCTTCCCGATGCTTTGTCAGGATCTTCGCCGCGCCAAGGAGCATGGCGGTGTGACAGTCGTGGCCGCAGGCGTGCATGACGCCGGCATTCCGGGAGGCGTAGGGCTTTGTGAGGTCGGCTTCCTGAATGGGGAGGGCATCGATGTCGGCGCGAAGGGCGACGGTCTTGCCGGGGTATTTCCCATGGATGATGCCGACGCAGCCGGTGATGTCGTCCCAGGAGAGGATCTCGTCGACGCCCATCTTCTGAAGTTCGGCCATGATGTGCTTCGTGGTATTCACCTCATGATTTCCCAGCTCGGGATGGGAGTGGAAATAGCGGCGCTCGCTCACGATGTAGTCTTTTTCTGCGAGTGCCAGTGTTTTCGTGTCGATCATGCTTTCTCTCCTTTCAGGAAATCGGTGGCGAACTGGGCGAAGAGGGCGCTGCCCTTGTCCAAGATGTCGTCATTGACGCAAAAGTCTTTCGTGTGAAGCGGGAAGGTGGTGCCGTCTTTTTCATCGTGGTAGCCGAGGAAGCAGAGGACGGCGGGGACTTTCTCCATGATGACGGCAAAGTCTTCAGATCCCATCTTCTGCTTCATGGAAGCGAGGACGTCTTCGCCATAGAGCTTCACGGCGGCCTTACGCGCGGTTTCGACAAGGAGCGGCTTGTCATTGATAGCGGCAGGCTCGCTTGTCTGGATGCTCATCTCAGCGGTGCAACCGAGTGCTTCGGCGTTGGCTTCGGCGAGCTTCTTCAAGGAGATCGGCATCGCACGGAAATTCTCGGGATCGAAGGTGCGGATGGTGCCGGTCATCTCGACTTTGTCAGAGACGATATTGAACTGGCCACCGGCGCGGACGGTACCGATGGTAATGACGAGCGGACGGAGGGCATTATTCAAGCGGCTCTCAAGGGTCTGCAGATTCATGATGATGGCGCTCGCGGCAACGATGGCATCCTTGCCGAGGTGCGGCATGGAGCCGTGGGTGGACACGCCGTGTACGGTCAGTGTGAAATCTGTGCAGGAAGCCATGCGAGGGCCATCTTCGATGCTGAAGGTCCCTTTCGGGATCTCATTCATCACATGCATCGCCATCGCGCCGTCGACGCCCGCAAAGCAGCCGTGGTCAACGTAGTAGTTCGAGCCGTGGCCGGACTCTTCGGCGGATTGGAAAAGGAATTTGACAGTGCCTGCGAGCTCTTCTCTCTTGGCAGCGAGGAGCTTGGCTGCGCCAAGGAGCATCGCGGTATGGCAGTCATGACCGCAGGCGTGCATCACGCCTTTGTTTTCCGAGCAGTAAGGAAGCTCATTCTCCTCGGTGATAGGAAGTGCGTCGATATCGGCGCGCAGCAGCACGGTCTTCCCTTGCTTTCCGCCGCGCAGGGTGCCGATGAGGCCGTAGTAGTCGTCAAAGCGGGTGACTTCGATGCCGAGGGCTTCGAGCTCCTTCTGAATGTATGCGGTGGTCTTTTCTTCATGAAAGGACAGCTCCGGATGCTGATGTATCATGCGGCGGTGGCGCTGGATCTCGGGGAGCAGCGCAAAAGCTTCATCATTGAAATTCATAAGTTCTCCTTTTTTGATGCAAAGTAACCAATGACGGGGATCTGGCATTTGATTTTTGGACAATTCGCCCGTTGATTCGTTCTGTAAGAGGTTCTATTGATTCGAGGGAAAGCTCCCGAAGGACGGATGGGATGACGCGAGTCTGAAAGACCCTTCGGGGCAGAAGAAAAGCCTATGCATCCTCTGTCTTCTAGGCGCCGCCCTCCTATCCGCCGCTCATGCGATCCCCTTCGATGAGCAGAAAGGCGAAAACGACCTTCTCGTATCGTCAGCCTTCCCTATCATACCATGAACAGCAAAAACAGGCTGGTCGATGGATCAGCCTGTTTTCATGCATAAGAAGGGAGGGAGAGGTCCATCGCACGTATGGGCTTGCCGCTCATTCTCACGGTCGCCGCCCCGGGGAGCTTCCACGGAGCAACAGTAGGATACCACGCTGCACCATCATTTTATTTTTCGATCATGTATTCCCTATCATCCCAGATGAATGAATCCGCCAGGTCCGAGCGGCAGGTCGAGGATGACCCAGACGGACAGCATGACGAGCCAGACGATGGTGAAGGCGATGGAGTAAGGAAGCATATTCGCAATGACCGTCCCCATGCCGGTGTCTTTTTCATAGCGGCGGACGAAGCCTAAGATCAGCGGGAAGTAGTAGAAAAGCGGCGAGAGCGGATTCGAAATGGAGTCGCCGATACGGTAAGCGACCTGTGTGACGGCAGGATCATAGCCAAGGATCATCATCATCGGGACCATGACCGGTGCGAGGATCGCCCATTTCGCAGAGGCAGAGCCGATGAAGATGTTCACGATAGAGGACACAATGACGAGGCCGATGATGAGCGGGACGCCGGTGAAGTTCAGATCCTGCAGAAGGCCTGCACCTTTAATGGCCAGGACGGCGCCGAGGTTCGACCAAGCGAAATAGCTCGTGAACTGTGCGCAGAAGAAGCAGAGAAGGATGTAGGAGGAAATGTCTTTGAATGCCTGAGAAATGTCGGCAAACATGTCCTTATCATTTTTGTATTTCCCGGAAGCAAAGCCGTATACAGCGCCCGGGATGAAGAGGATGACGGTGATGGTCAGAATGATGCCGGACATGAAGGGGGACTTCCCGTCCATGATGGAGCCGGTCTTCGGATCGCCCAAGATCGGATGATCGCCGAGGCACATGAAGAGGAGGACGGCAAGGCCGATGGCGGTCGCGATGAGTGCTTTGGTAACAGCGGCTTTCTTCTTCGGCGTGAGCTCGAGCGTTTCCTTATCAAGCTCGTACTTGGTAAGATCTGCGCCTGCAAAGCGCGGTGCCATGAAGCGTTCGGTGACAAAGGTGCCTACGAGAGAAAGTGCGATACAAGATGCCACGAGGAAATAGTAGTTGATCGCCGGAGATCCGGTGTAGTTCGGATCGATCATACGCGCTGCCGCTTCGGTGAAGCCGTAGGCCAGAGAGTCCGACATGCCGATCATCATATTCGCACAGAAGCCGGCTGCAACGCTTGCAAAGGCGCAGAATACACCGAGGAGCGGGTGACGCCCCATGCTGAGGAAGATGACACCGGCCACAGGCGGCAGGACGACGAATGCCGCATCGCCTGCGACATTGCCATTGATGCCGACGAAAATGATCGCAAAGGTGACGATCGCCGGAGACGCGCTTCCCAAGATCTTCTGCATGAAGGCCGCAAGGAAGCCGCTCTTTTCTGCGACGCCCGCGCCGATGACGCAAACAAGTACCATGCCGAGCGGAGCAAAGCCAGAGAAGTTGCTGACGGCTTTCGACCAGATCATGCGAAGACCGTCGACACTCAGAAGATTCACGACTTTGATGACTTTGTGTGTGCCCGGATGCACTGCTTCAGCCCCCATAGAGGCAAAGACGGCAGACAGCACGAGTACGATACAGGCCAGCAGGATAAAGAGCGTGGCCGGATCAGGCAGCTTGTTCCCCGCCACTTCGACGGTGTTCAGGAATCTGTCCATCAAGGATTTCTTCTTGGTTTCTTCCATAAATAACTCCCCATTTTTAAATACCCATAAAAAAAATCCCGCACACGAAAAGAACGTCTTCGTTTGCAGAATCTTCATCGATGGGCTTGTGAAATTTGTTAGAATTAAGTATACACCTATCTCTCATGAAAAGCAAGTTTCACAAGAACGCCCCTGCCGTCTTCATCTCCGTATCGCAGACGTTCGAAAGGAATTGGTCGAGGTAGCGGGCACACTCCGTGAAAAGGGCTCTTGAGATCGAGCCTTCGAAGGGGCTTCCCCAGCGGTAGCCGCGAAAGCGGCAAAGGAGGTCTCTCGCTCCTTCGGAAAGTGCTGTCGGGACTTCTATGGCTTCCGTAGGATCGTAACCCGCCGCGGCCAGTAGCTTGATGGAGGCAATGAAGGCGATGACGCGAGGATTCCTCTCTTCCGCCGCGCGGGCAGCAGCCATAAGGATGTCATAGGCTTCATCCTCCTTCTGCCCCACAGGATAGAGGGCAAGCACCAGCTCGATCACATAGTACCAGCAGGTCATGTCTTCGTAAGAAAGCTTCATCATGTCGAAAAGAAGGCAGCCCTCATACTGACTGATGACACCATACTCGGGATAGATCGCTGCTGAAAAGCGGACACAGGCAAAGGAGAGGAGAATGCCTGTCCCGCATCGGTTCATCACGGCGCGCGGCAGCGTCAGATGGGTGAGTCCCATCTCGCGGGTAAAGAGTGAAAGGCTCCGCCCGCCTTCGCCGCCTTTGGACGCACGCAGGACGATCCCTTCTAAATTTCTGATTTGGGGTGTTGGCATAGTCGGGTGTTCCTTTACATAATAGCTGCGTGGATGGTTCGGGGTTCAGGGTTCGGGGGAAGCCCAAGGGACGTATTGTCCCTTGATCGGGGATGAAAGCTTTGTTCAAATTTGGAATTAGGAATAAAGGTGCGGCGCATAAAAATATAGAAGCGCCGTGAAGTTTTGATAGCGCTTCGCGCGCATCGTCATTTCGAGCGTAGTCGAGAAATCTTTATTGCAGAACGTTCATCGCCTGATATGAGGCAGCACCAGGACATCGTTTTCCCTCGGCGCATACACACTGATTCCCGCAATGCAGTAAAGATCCCTCGGCTGCGCTCGGGATGACGATGCCGGAGAATCCCAGTCACCCCTAATCCCCAATCCCTAATCCCTAGCCACGCATCCCTGCATTCAAACTTCAGGGTTGTGGTGCGGCGCTTCGCGCCGATTTTTTTTGTAGAGGCGATGCCCAAAGGTCTGCGGAGAGCAGGTTTCCCGTTTACGCTTTTCTGACATAATTCGTTTGACCGCGAATGGCAAAGATTTCTCGCTTCGCTCGAAATGACAAGGAGAGAAAGCTGCTCATCCCTAGCCACGCATCCCTAGCTACCAGTCACCAGTCACTAGTCACTAGTTCCCAGTCACTTTCTCCGCTTTCACACGGACGATACGGAAGCCGGAGAGGCGCAGGACGGTGAAGCGCCAGCCGGAGAAGTCGACGTAGTCGCCCACCTTCGGGATACGCTCCAGATTGGAAAAGACGAAGCCGGCGATGGTCGCGCTTTTATTTTCTCCTGCAAGATCGATCTCCAGCCGGTCTGATACATCTTCGAGAATGACGGTGCCGTCAAATTCATAGGTCCCGTCCTTTTGACGGACGATCTCATAGGGGACATTCTCCGCAGGCTGCGGGATCTCACCGATGAGCTCTTCGACGAGGTCATTCAGTGTGACAAGACCGGAGGTGCCGCCGTACTCATCTACGACGACGGCGAGGTAGATGCGTCGGTTCTTCATGAGCTGGAGCAGCGCCGGCGCGGGCATGACTTCCGGCACGGTCAGGATCTCACGATTGATCTTCTTCAAAGACAGCTGGCCCGAAAGACACCCCTGCAGAAGGTCTTTCACATGGATAAAGCCGATGATCTGGTCTCTGTCTTCGATGCAGACCGGATAGCAGGTGTGATGGCTTTTTGGCAGCACGCGCCGCATCGCTTCGGACAGATCCTCGTCAAAGTGGAAGACGACGATCTCATTTCTGGGGATCATGACATCGCGCGCCATGAGGTCGAAGAAATCGAATGAATTCTTGATGAGCGTATTTTCGAGGGCATTCAGGCGGCCGCTTCGGTGGCTCTCTTCGACGATGCATCGGATCTCGTCCTCGGTGTAGGTGAAATTGACTTCATTGCGGAAGGGGATCCCCCGCAAGCGGAAGATGCGATGCGTCACAAAAAGACCTGCCGCGACAAAGAGCCGGTACAGGTGTCGGTTCAGGCGGATGACCCATGTGTGCGAAGCGAGGATGGGCAGCGGATCGACCAGTGCATGCGCCCCGGGGAGAAGAATCGTCCCCACCCAGTACACCAGAAGAAGCCCCATGACAAGGAGCGCGATGAGGATGCATGCACCCCATTTCCATTCGGCCCAGAGCACCCCGCCCAGAAGCGATTCCAGAAGGACAAGCGCATGGCTTACCAGCATCAGGAGAGAGATCCCCAGCATGGCGCTGCACAGCACGAAGGAGACCTGCGTGCCGCCGATGATCTGCGAGGTGCGCCGGTAGAAAGGCGCCACCTTTTCGATGAGCAGAGGATCCTGCTCATCATTGTCTTCGATGTATTTTTTCCGCATGCGAGCGAAGGAAAAGTTCACCATCGTATTGTTGTAATTGATAAAGGAAACGGCCACGATGACGAGAAGCCAAAGGCCGATCCATTCTATCTCTGAAGAAATAAGTCATTCACTCCTTTTTAGGTTGTCAGGTTCAGGGTTCAGGGTTCAGGGTTCAGGGTTCAAAGGGTTCAAAGGGTTCAAAGGGTTCAAAGGGTTCAGAGGGTTCAGAGGGTTCAGGTGGCGGCTTCGCCGCAGAGTATAAATAGGGCGATGCCCGAAGGCGGTATTCAAGTCACTAGTCACCAGTCACTAGTCACTCCTAATCCCCAATCCCTAATCCCTAGCTACTCATCCCTAATCCCTAGTTACCAGCTGCTACCTGTGTTCCTTGTACCCAAGCTCCCTTAGGATATAGTCCTTGTTCTTCCAGTCCTTGCTGACCTTGACCCAGAGGTCGAGGAAGACGGGAGCGCCGATGAGACTTTGGATCTCTTCGCGGGCTTCCTGTCCTGCTTCTTTGAGGACGGTGCCTTTCTTGCCGATGATGATGCGTTTCTGCGAATCACGCTCGACGTAGATCGTGCAGCGGATGTAGACCTTGCCATTTTCGCGTTCATGGAATTCTTCTGTGAAGACGCCGATGGCGTGCGGCACTTCATCGCGTGTGCGCGTCAGGAGCTTTTCACGGACGATCTCCTGCACGATGTTTCTCTCCGGCTGGTCGGTCACCATGTCATCGGGGAAGTACTTCGGGCCTTCGGGCAGGTACTTTTCTACCATCTTCATGAGAACATCCAGATTCTCTCCCGTCTTGGCAGAGAGCGGGACGATCTCGGCAAACTTGTAGATCTTATCGTACTGCACGAGCTTCTTCAAGAGCTCGTCCTTGGAGATCAGGTCCGTTTTCGACAGCGCAAGGATGACCGGCACCTTGCGGTCCTTCAGGAGGGAAATGATGTAGCGGTCGCCCGCGCCCAGCGGATCGTTCACGGCGCAGAGGAAGACGATGAGGTCGACCTCGTCCAAAGCGTCCATGGTATTCTGACGGATCACTTCGCCGAGCTTGCTCTGCGGCTTGTGCATGCCGGGGGTGTCCAGAAAGACCACCTGGGAATTCTCGCCGTTCCATACGCCGGTGATCTTATTTCTGGTCGTCTGCGCGTGAGCAGACACGATGGAAATCTTTTCCCCCAGAAGGGCATTCATAAGTGTGGATTTACCGACATTCGGCCGCCCGACAAGAGCGACAAAGCCGGAGTGAAATTTGGTTTCGTTATTCATAGAGTCTCCTAAATAAAGATGGCAGGGTTCAGGATTAGACCACGGGGCGTGCTGCCCCTTGATTACGCTTGAAAGCTTCAATTGAATGAGAAATTAGAAATGAAAAATGCGAAATGGTGGTGCGGCGCATAAAAATATGGAGGCGCCGCAGAGTATACATAGGGCGATGCCCGAAGGTCTCTTGATAGCAGGTTTCCCGTTTGGGGTTTTCCAACATTGTTCGCCGAACCGCGAATGACAAAGATTTCTCGCTTCGCTCGAAATGACGATACGGGAGTCTGATATCTTCTAGTCTTCTAGTCTCTTGATCTAGTCCCCAGTCGCTAGTCACTCATTCCCGCTTCTTCCCTTTCGATCTCCCCTTCGGTCATCATGCGGGTGATGCCGCAGGCGGAGAGGATATCTTCTTCCGCCTTTCGCATGGCTTTCTTTTCTTCGGGGTCATAATGGTCATAGCCAAGAATGTGAAGGAAGCCGTGAACGGAGAGGTAAGCCACTTCGCGTTCCGTGCTGTGTCCGAATTCTTTGGCCTGCTGGATGGCACGATCCAGATTGATGACAATGTCTCCCAGCTCTGTTTCTTCCTCCGGGATGTCCTCCTCCCCTTCATTCAGTGCAAAGGAGAGAACATCGGTCGGTGCATCGACATTGCGGTAGTCGCGATTCAGCTCATGGATGGTATCCGCATCACAGATGAGGACGCTGATCTCTGCCTCTTCCGACACCTTCTGCAGCTCTGCGCCCTTGGTGAGGACGGTGTGGATCAGCTTTTCGTAATTTTCGTCGTAAAATTTCATATCACTGTAATTGATCGTGATTTCCATGGTAACACCTCCGAGATCATGGATTTTCGAATGGAAAGTCGTGGGTTCAAGGTTCAAGGTTCAGGGTTCAGGGTTGTGGTGGCGGCTTCGCCGCAAATAAAGATGGGCGATGCCCGAATGTAGTATTCAAATTACAAGTTACAAGTTACAAGTCACTAGTCACTCGGCACCCCTAATCCCTAGCCAGTAATCCCTAGCTACTCATCCCTAGCTACTCATCCCCACTTTCAAGGTTCAGGATTAGCCCATGGGGCGGAGTGTTCCTTGATTGCGAATGAAAGCTCTGCTTGAATGAGAAATTAGAAATGAGAAATGAGAAATGGTGGTGCGGCGCATAAAAATCAGAAGCGCCGCGGAGGTTTGAGACTAGCGGTTTTCTCGTATCGGAAACCTAATCCCTAGCCACTCATCCCTAGCTACTAGTCACCAGTCACTAGTGACTCTTTTTCTTCGCATCTTCTTCGTAGGCATGAATGATCGCCGCCACAAGATCGTGTCTGACGACATCGTCTTCATTGAAATAGACGTGCCCGATGTCTTTCACATGCTTCAGCACGCGCTCGGCATCGATGAGGCCGCTCTTGACATGAGGGGGAAGATCGATCTGCGTGGTATCGCCATTGATGACCATCTTCGATCGGTGTCCGAGGCGTGTCAGGAACATTTTGATCTGCTCGATGGTGGTATTCTGCGCTTCATCAAGGATGATGAAGGATTTCTCGAGCGTGCGTCCGCGCATGTAGGCGAGAGGCGCGACTTCGATCTGGCCCTTCTGCTGCAGCCGCATGAAGTCTTCCGGGCCGAACATATCCAGCAGTCCGTCAAAGAGAGGGCGAAGGTACGGATTGACCTTTTCCTGCAGATCGCCGGGAAGGAAGCCCAGCTTCTCACCGGCTTCGACCGCCGGACGGACGAGAATGATGCGCTGCACGTCATGATTTCTGAGCGCAAAGGCGGCGAGTGCGACAGCGAGATACGTCTTGCCAGTCCCCGCGGGGCCGATGCCGAAGGTGATGGAATGGTGACGGATGGTATCGACGTAGATCTTCTGTCCCACAGTCCTTGGGCGAAGCGGTGCGCCCTGCTTGGTGAAATTGATGATGTCGTCTTCCATGTCTTCGAGCAGCTGCTCTTTGCCTTCATCCAAGAGGGACATCACCATCCTGACCTGCCGCGCAGAGAGGCGAATCCGCTGACGGATCATCCGCCGCAGTCTTCCGATCACGCGCATGCTCTGATCGACTGCCGCTTCCTCGCCCTTGAGCCGAATGAGATTGCCGCGGGCAAAGATGTCTGCGCCGTAATGCTCGCCGATGATGGCAAGGTATGAGCTGTCCCGCTCCAAAAGCGCGCCGGCCTCCTCGCGATCATTCACCATGATCTGTTCTGTTTTTTCTGCCATGAAGTTCCTTTCGTGTACCAATACCATTTCTTATGTCTCACTGCACAAATCTCCGCACGGCCTTTCCGTCGATATAGTCGCAGCAAGCGCCCTGCATGATACCGCGCTCTTCCATCAGGGCGTCGATCCTTTTCTTGACGTCCCACCACGGGGAGCCGCCATTGACAGCGAGGGTATTCCCGCCCGAGGCGCGACCGACGATACGCTGGATGACGATGTCGGGGCGGAGATAGGAAAGGAAGAGAATGACGCGCTCCATGTATTCCTCCATCGAAGAGAGCGTGACCTCGCCGGCTTCATACATATGCGCGAGCGCCGTATCCTTCACGATATATAAGGAGTGCAGCTTCACCTCTGTCACGGGGAGGACGGAGATGAGCTTTGCCGTCTCGATGACGTCTATCCGGTCATCCCATGGAAGATCTGCGATGACATGCGTACATTGCCCGAAGCCATAGCGAGCGATGCGGAGCGAGGCATCTATGTATTCCGCGACACCGTGGCAGCGGCCGATCTTCTCGAGGGTATGGGCATTGCTGCTCTGCAGCCCCAGCTCGATCGTCACATCCTTGCCATAGGTATCTGAAAGCTCTTTCAGGATGTCAAGATAGCGCTCGTGAATGCAGTCCGGACGCGTCGAAACGTCGACTCCCACCACATCGGGATGCTGCATGGCTTCCTCCATCCAGCGCCCGAAATCGCGTAGCGGCGCGTAGGTATTTGTGAAATTCAGGAAATAGGCGATGAATTTCTTCGCCTTGTACTTCGGCCCCACATGCGCGATGCTCCGGTCAAGCTGGCGGGTGATCTTCATGCCGACCGCCTTCGTCTCATAGTCAGCGCCGATCGATCCGCAGAAGATGCAGGGAGCTTTTGACAGCGTACCATCGCGGTTCGGACAGGTCACGGGGAGCGAGATCGGGATCTTGTAGACCTTCTCGCCGTATTTTTGTTTCAAGAAATCAGAATAGTTGCGATAATGTTCCATAGTTAAGAGATTCTATAGGTTGAGTGAATTCGACAGTGTTTCTCCAGCCCCTTCCTTTGGAAGGGGCTGACGATCGAAGCGAGTCGGGGTTGGCTCCCGCATGAAGTGAAAATCCGCCTAGGGAGATACTGATCCCATCGTTGTCCGATTGAATCAGCGTTTCCCTCTCGGCCAACCCCCTGCCCTTCGGGCATCCCCCTTCCCAAGGAAGGGGGGTAGGACGGTTCGCTGCATATTACAGTCATTATATAACAAATCTCGCCGCTGTGCATTTACAATAGGGAAATGCTTTTGTAAAATGGAAGAAAAGCAAGTGGATGCAGGAGCCCTCTTTCCCCAGCATTGCACCTGTTATATCCTCATCCCGAGTTACTAGTCACTTCCATTCATGAAAGAAGCCCAACCATGCTCACTATCCGCACCGCCCAGCTCGACATCCTGCCTGGGAATATCCGCGCCAACTGGGCGCTCATCGAAAAAGAGATCGCACTCGCCAAAGAGGAGGGATCTGACCTTCTCGTTCTTCCCGAGATGTGTCTCACCGGTTATCTCATCGGAGACCTGTGGGACCAGAATGCCTTCCTGCGCGAGGCAGAGCGATACAATGACCGCCTCCGCGAAGCAGCCCGGGACATTATGATCGCGTGGGGGAACGTCGCCATCGACTGGACAAAGACGAATGACGATGGCCGCCCCCGAAAATACAACGCCGCTTTTCTCGCAAAGGACGGCACATTCCTCTCTCCGGAAGGACTGCATCGTCCCTATGCGGTGAAAGCGTTGCTGCCCAATTACCGCTGTTTCGATGACCGCCGCTATTTCACCTCTCTTCTCGCCCTCGCGAGAGAAGAAGGCTCAACCCCCGAAGAAGCACTCGCGCCCTTTGTGATTTCCCTCCGCGGCGAAGTGATCCGCCTCTCGCTTCTCCTCTGCGAAGACAGCTGGGATGAAAATTACAGCTTCTCGCCCATGGATGTCCTTGCCGCCAAGGGCAGCGATCTTTTCCTGAATCTGTCCGCCTCCCCCTTCACGCTTTCCAAAAATGAAAAACGCCATCGCATGCTCTCCGCCAAGCTCTCCCGTCTCCACGTCCCGATGCTCTATGTGAATCGCCGGGGACTGGAGAACAACGGCAAGACCTGCTACACCTTCGACGGCATGACGGCCGCTTATAGAAAGGACGGCAGGCTTCTCGCCGAAGCCGCTCCCTTTGAAGAGGCCCGCAGCACATTTCATTTCGAGAGATCCACGGACACGCTCCTCCCCGCCTCCCCCATGCCGCCATGGCAGGGAGACCTGCTTCTTTTCGCCATGCGCTACGGCGTCAGGAAATTTCTCTCCGCCATCGGCGTATCCAAAGTCGTGATCGGCGTCTCCGGCGGCATCGACTCTGCGGTGAATGCCGCGCTCTACCGCTCCGTCCTTCCCGCAGACCACCTGCTCCTCGTGAATACGCCGACGCGCTACAATTCAGAAATGACGAAGGGGCTCGCCAAAGACCTCGCAATGCGTCTCGGCTCGCCCTACCTCACCATCCCTATCGGACAATTCATCGATGAGACGGCAAAAGCACTGGAAGGCCTTCCGATCTCTTGCGGGCGCGAGATCCATCTCACGGACTTCATGAAAGAAAACATGCAGGCGCGCGACCGGAGCAGCCGGATCCTTTCCGCCCTCTCCGCTGCCTTTGGCGGCATCTTCACCTGCAACGCCAATAAAACAGAAACGACCGTCGGCTACGGCACACTCTACGGCGACCTCGCCGGTGCCTTTGCCGCGACTGCCGATCTATGGAAATACCAGATATACCACTTAGGCCGCCTTTTGAACGACTGGTACGAGGCCCCCGTCATCCCGGAAGGCATCTTCACCGTGAAGCCCTCCGCCGAGCTCTCAGAAAAGCAGGACGTCACCAAAGGCATGGGCGATCCTCTCATCTATGAATACCACGACTATCTTCTGAAGAGCTTCGTCGAGCCATGGCAGCGCCTCTGCCCGGAAGACCTCCTCACTTGGTACGCAGAGGGAAGTCTCGAGGCGCATATCGGCTGCCATGCCCGCGTGCAAGACCTCTTCCCGACCGCCAAAGCCTTCACCGAAGATCTTGAACGCTGGTGGGCTCTCTTCTCCGGCTTCTCCGTCGCCAAGCGCATCCAGACCCCGCCGATCCTGGCCATGAGCCGGCGCCCCTACGGCTACGACTTAAGAGAGTCCCAGGTCACGCCGTACTATACGGATGCGTATCTTGCGCTGAAAAAGAAGCTCGGAGTGTAGGAAACGGAAATCTTTCAGACCTTGGACGTGTTCCTGCAGGACTTTCCGAGTTTCTTCCCTCCTTATCCGAAAATCACAAACGAAAAAGAGATGGAGCCAAATGCTTTTGCATGTGACCCCATCTCCTTTTTTTGACCTGATCGGGATGAAATATCACTCACAGCGCCATCATCCGTTCCCGGATCTCTGCGAGCCTTTCCATTTCCATCCTCTTCGGATGGGTGATCAGGAGCGAAACAGGCTCCGCTATGAAGGGCGTGAGCTTTGCGATATGCTTCTCTACGGTCTGGATGTTCCAGTAGGTGTGGAGGGAGTGCTCCGTATCAAAGCGAATCGTGCATTTCCCGTCCAAGTCCACGAAGATGTCATGAAAAGAGCCGAGATGCACATAGCCAAGTCCCGGCGCCTTCTCAGAAAGCTTTAGCTGGACGAAAAGGCTGTCCGCATCATCGCCGAATCTCACGGCCGTCCCGCGCCGTTTTCCGAAGAGCCTTCTCTGCGTCCTCATGCACTCGCCATAGGAGCGTGACAGTCGTCCCATCGCCGTCTCGACAGGGCAGGGCATGTGGATCAGTCCCCAGTCATTCCGAATCGCCAACGTATCATCCACGCCGCCGCGCTTCACCGGCACCAGCGCTCTCATTCCAATATTACACATGCTGCTTCCTCTCTTTCAGCGCGAACACCCTATCTCAAAACTTTTGTTTCCCTGAACATAAGTATAGCAAATGAGCGTTCGATTGTCAAGAAAAGCAGGAACGTTCTTTCGTTCCTGCTTTTTGGTTGGCCAGGGATTAGAAGTGACTGGTGACTAGTGGCTAGGGATTAGGGATTAGGGATTAGTAGCTAGGGATTAGGTGTCTCGAACGACTGGTGACTAAAAAACTAGAAGACATCAGACTCCCGTATCTTCATTTCGAGCGAAGCGAGAAATCTTCCTTGCAGACGGATAAACGATGTATGTTTGAAAGCAGAAATACGTAGCGCCAAGTCGTCGTTTCCCTGCCAATGCCTATGTGATACTAACCGCAGTGCTAGGGAAACGCTGATTAAATCGCAGAGTCAGATTCCACAAGAAATTTTATACATGACTTCGTCATAGCCTTCCTTAAATAGCTCGCTATTCGCGTCAGGTTATTCCTCGTCATGTATAAAATTTCAAGAGTAAAATCTGACAACGATTTAATCAGTGTTTCCCTAGAAAGATCCCTCGGCTGTGCTCGGGATGACGATACGGGAAAAGGATAGCCCCCAAAGTTTGAAAGCAGGGATGAGTGACTAGTGACTGGTGACTGGTAGCTAGGGATTAGTGGCTAGGGATTAGGTTTGCGATACGAGAAACCCGCTAGTTTCAAACCTCTGCGACGCTTCCATATTTTTATGCGCCGCACCACCATTTCGCATTTCTCATTTCTAATTTCTCATTCGAGCAGAGCTTTCATTCACAATCAAGGGGCAGCACGCCCAAGGGGCTAACCTTGAACCCATCAACTTGAACCCATTTTTACTCCACGATCTCAAACTCCGCGCGGCTTCCCTTCTCCGCCGGGCTGACCTTGAGGCGGGCATCGATGCGCTCCTCGAGCTCAGGCACATGAGAAATGATGCCGACAAGACGGCCGGTGCTCTGCAGATCGATCAGTGTATTCATCGCGCTGTTCAGTGCTTCCGGATCCAGCGTGCCGAAGCCCTCGTCGATGAACATGGTATCGAGGTGTACGCCGCCCTGCCTTGCCTGCACGACATCGGCAAGCCCCAGGGCAAGTGAGAGAGAGGCAAGGAAGGTCTCTCCGCCGGAGAGGGTATTCGCCGGACGCGAGCGGCCGGTATAGCTGTCAGAGACTTCGAGAGAGAGGCCGCCCTTATTCGCTGCGCCTGTCTCCTTCATGCGATGAAGCGAGTAGCGGCGATGGCTCATCTCCAGGAGACGGTGATTTGCCGCCTCCGCGACCTCGTCTAAGAGAACGCCCAGCACATAGCGCTCGAGCGTGATCTTCGTGCGGCTGCCGCGGGTAAGGTCATAGAGCCCCTGCGCAAGAGACAGTTCTTCAGAAAGCGCGTCAAGCACCTGCGCCATGGCTTCGGTGTCCTTCTCGACTTTCTGCAGATTCTTCAGTTGGTCAGCGAGCGAGCGGCTCTGTCCCGCCGACGTAGTGAGACGGTGCTGCAGCTGGTTATCTTCCTGACCAAGCGCGGCCATGTCGGGGCGTTTCGCCCCGCCTGTCACGAGACGCTCATCCGCGATGGTTTTCTCCGTCGCTTTCAGCTCGGTTTCGTAGTCGGAAATCGATTTCTCCATCCGCTCTTCTTCTTTGACGCGAGCATACCAGACCTTGCAGTCATTGCGGTCCGCAAAGCCGGCTCCTCTGGCTTTTTCATCCAGCGCATCCGACTGCGCTTTATAGTCGGCTGCCAGCTTTTCTCGCCGGGCCGTGGCGTTCTGGAAATTTGCCTCCGCGCCGCCCAATGCGGAAAGGAGCGGCTCTTTTTTCTCCTGCAGCGCTTTCAGGGCTTCTTCCCATGCCGTCACAGCCGCAAACAGCCGCTTCACTTCGTTTCGAAGGAAAATGGGACTGCGGTAGGCTTCCGGCAGATCGGAGAGGCTTGCGAGCTTCGCCTGGGCATTCCCCATCTCGGTGATGGCGCTGACGTATGCCCCCGCCGCATAGGTGCCCGCCAGATTTCTGGCATTCTCGTAGTCTTTCGTCGCCGTTTCCGCTGCTTTCTGCGCCTTTTTCAATTCGGTTTCCGTCGGCAATTTTTCCTTCGAAACCGCTGGATGCGGATGATGCACGCTGCCGCAGACCGGACAGGGCGCGCCCTCTTCGAGCTGGCTCGCCAGAATAGCCGCCTGACCGAAGATGTAGCGCCGCCGGACGTCTTCGGCTGCTTCGCGCGCGGCTTCCGCCGCCCCGCGGCATTTCTTCTCCGTCTCCTGCAATCTGGCAAGCTCCGTTTCCGCTTCCTTGTATTTCTGCGTGTAGCGCTCCACATTGCGCCGCGCCGCGCCGTACTCCTTCGCCTTCGGCTCCCAACCCTGCAACTGCGTGATGGTTGTCTTCGCCCTTTCCATCTCCGCGCGCTGGCCTTCGAGCTTCGTTTCAAAGGCGAGCAGCTGCTCCTTTTCTTTCGCATAGCGATTTCGCTCTGCCTCGGCGGTATCCCTCGCAGACTTTGCCGCCTTTCCTTCTGCCATGATGTTGTCAAGCATATCAAAATACGCCGCAAGCTCCTTCGCCCGGCGGATGCGGACCAGATCCTGCTTTTTATGCTCGATTTCCTCAGCCTTCATAAGGAGCGACGCCTGCTGCTTCTCTGCCTTATCCAGTGCCTGAAAATGGGAATTCAACTGCGCGGCCTCGCTGTACACCTTGCGGAAATCCTGCATCGCGCTTTCCGTTTCCGCGTGTACCTTCTTCGCGTCCGCGAGCTGCTGCTCCGTCTCCGCAGCAAGGCGGGCGAGCTCCGCCGCATCCTGTGCGCCGACCGTATGGTATGTGGTTACGAGCACTGTTTCCTGCTCCTTTTTCTTCCGGTACAGCGCATCGGCGCGCTCCTTCAGCTCGTACTGGAAATCCGAAAAGCGCTGCGTCTTGAAGAGCTGCTTCAGGATGCCCTCTCGCTCTTCGGCCTTCGCGACGAGGAGCTTTCGGAAATCCCCCTGCGGCAGGAGGATGACCTGACAGAACTGATTCGCATTGAGCCCGATCAGTTCCCCTGCCGCCGCCTCGACATTCGTGCGAAGCGTCGACATCTCCTTCCCGTCGACCAATTCCGAGAGCGAGGCCTGCATCGCTGTCTTTGTCTGTCCCTTGCCTCGCTTCTTATCGATGAACTGCTCAGGTGAACGGCAGGCACGATACGTCTTATCGCCGATCATGAAGTCAAAAATGACTTCCGTCTTCTGATCCGGCCCTGCATAGTCGCTTCGCATACGCGCGCCGCTCCGATCGCCTGACGTCTTCCCATAGAGCGCATAGCACATGGCATCGAGGATCGTGGTCTTGCCCGCCCCCGTCGGCCCGCAGATGAGGAAAAGATGCCGTCCATCCAGCTTTTCGAAATCGATCGTCACTTCCCCCGCATAGGGGCCGAAGGCACGCATCGTCAGCTTCAAAGGTCTCATCGCTCTTCCTCCTTCTTGTACACCGCTTCCCAGCAGACATTGGCAAGCGCCTCTTCCTTGTCTGACAGCTCTCTCTCTCGGAATTCGCTGACAAATGCACGGAAAATATCCTGATCGCTCATGTGTTCCAGCTCGATATCGCGGCGTCCGCTGTCCTCCTTATAGCCCATGTTCTGCTCGACGCCCAGTGCATTCTTGTACTTCTCGCGAAGCTTTGGCATCGCATCGATCACAGGCAGCTCATCCGTCAGGATGACCTGCAGGTAGTCCTCCGAGGCCTCCCTCTTTTCGCTCATGAGCTCGTCGAATGTCCCTTCCAGCACACGGATCTGATGGAGCGGCGCGAGCTCACGGAAATCCGTCTCGACGCTGCCATCCTCTCCGATCGTTCCCACGATGACGCCCTTATGCTGCTCCGCCTCATCGAAGGAATACCGCATGAGGCTGCCGCTGTACTGCACCCTTTCCGACTGCATCTGCGTCCTCTGGTGACGGTGCAGATGCCCAAGCGCCGCATAGTCGTAGGCATCAAAGACACTGTCCGAGATCCTGTCATATCCTCCGATCGAGAGCGGCCGCTCCGACTCAGAAGGCGTCCCGCCCGCGGCAAAGACATGGGCGAGTGCCACCTTCCTCATCGAAGGATCGGGCAGAGCAGAAAGCAGGATATCCGAGAGCTTCTTCTCCGCCTCCTCGTAGCTGTGAATGTCTTCCGCGCCGGAAAGCCCCTTCTGATTCATCATGACACGCACGCGCGCCGGCTCGGCATAGGGGAGCGGCACAAAAGCCACCTTCCCCCATGCATCCTCCAGGATGACGGGATGCACACGATCCAGCGGGCCGAAAATATAGAGCCCCTGATGCGACAGGAGACGGCTCGCCACCGCGAGGCGCTCCGCACTGTCATGGTTCCCGCTGATGACGATCAGAGGAGTATGTCGCTTTCCTACGATCTCCTCTGTCATGCGGTCGAAGAGCTCGACCGCCTCCTCCGGCGGGTATGAACGATCATAGACATCCCCCGAGAGCAGAATGACATCCGGTCTCTCTTCATCGACGAGCGGAAGGAAGCGATGCATCAAAAGCCATTCCTGATCCTCTGTCATGGCATGCTCTTTCAAAAGCTTTCCCAGATGCCAGTCAGCCGTATGGATAAATTTCATGGTACCTCCTCTTATAAGCCTACAGGAAACACGGATCTGTCATTATTATAGCCTGACGCACAGGGCCGGGTAAGAGAATGGCTGTGCGCTTCTCCCGCGCAAAAATGCAATGTGAAATAACGATCATCTCATTTTCGCGTTCCAGCTGCCGCGGGAGACTTGCAGCTCTCATAGGAGTGACCGAGAAACTTTATCCCAGCTGTCTTTCATTCCATAGTCACCCTATCCGCCCCTTTCGGGCACCTTCCCCTAGAGGGGAAGGCTGCGATACGAGAATACCATCCTCTAAAAAAGGCGGCAAAGCCGCCACCTGAACCCTGAACCAAATGAAAGCAAAGTAAAAAGGGGCTGTGAAGAAATGAGGATTCATTTCTTCACAGCTCCTTTTTATGATTCCGTATTTCTCTCTGTCAGGTAATGCGCGATGGCTTTATAGAAATCCTGAGCGCGCTCATACCGCTCTTCCGCTTCCCCCTCTGACACGACAAAGAAATCTGCGTAGTCCGTATTGTTTCGGATCTGAAAAGCCTGACTCAGATATTTCGAATACTTCACATCAAAAATTTTTGTCTTGACGTATTCCCGTTGGAAATAGGAAATCACGCCTGCGTGTTTTTTGAAGTCCACCCCATCCAGGGCCAAAATAGCACGAACAGCAGTAAACATCGCGTAATAAGACCGTCCAATGGAGTCTTTATAACTCGCATGTTCCAGCAACAGCTTCGACGAATCAAGCCGCTCTTTTGCCATAGAAAGACGATAGCGCATCAGTGCCTGTCGATTTTCAGGAAGCAATCGGGATCCCCTCCTGACTGATATTTCTATAATACGGCAAGTCAGCTTTGTACTTCATATACTCCTCATACGGGATCACCGTGGGAGAAATGATGACGCCATACTCCAGCTCCAGATCTGAAGAAATGTCCCAAACCTTTTTCAGCTTGTCTTGCAGTTCCCGACGATCCCCATGCACAATGGCTACGAGATCAATATCCGACTCCTCATCATTTGTTCCCCGCGCATAGGAGCCATACAAAAGGATCTGCTCAATATGGTTGCCAAAAACCCTGTGGTATGCTTGGGCCACATGGTAAAGGATCGTCTGTAATTCTGATGCACTGCACATGGTATCCCCTCCTTTTCTGTATTATAGCATGGGTAAGACCTAAAGGGTATGGGACTATGCTCATGCATCCACACAAAAAGAGGCTCATCGAGCCTCTTTTTGATAGACCTTATTTCAGCACGCCGATCTCCTTATAGTACTTGGCAGCACCCGGGTGGAGCGGGATATCCGCGATGTCCTTCACTGCATTTTCAGCGGTGAGGCCCTTCAGATTTTTCTGGGACTGTCCGAGCTCATCCATGTGTTCCCAGAGGGTCTTCGTCAGCTGATAAACCACATCCTCCGGCAGATCGCCGCGGCAGAACATGACCATCTTGATCGCCGAGGTCTTGACATCCTTATCCTGATTCGGATAGGTGCCGGCTTTGATCGTATAGCTGGTGTACCACGGGTACTTCGCCTTCAGCTCTTTGATGAGGTTGTCATCGATCTCCACGAGGTGCGCGCCGCCTGTCAATGCCTGCGTCACAGCAGAAGCCGGAGCGCCGGACATGATCCATGCGCCGTCGATGGAGCCGTTCTGCAGCATATCTGCCGCATCTGTGAAGGTGATGTATTCCGCTTTGATGTCATCGGGGAAGGAAAGGCCCGCTGCCGTGAAGTGCGTCTCGCATTCGTTATAGACAGAGGAGCCTGCCGATGCCACGGCAAAGTGCTTCCCTTTCACGTCCTTCAGGCTGTTGATCCCAGAATTTGCCGTAGCAACGACCTGATTCGGATTCAGGTACAGACCGCCGATCGCTTTCAGATCCTTGTAAGCGTGATCCTTGAAGCTGTCCGTACCATTCAGGCACTGGTAGACATTGGAAGAGATCGCAATGGATACTTGTGCTTCGCCTTCGGATACCATGTTCAGGTTTGCGATGCCGCCGGCCGATGCCTGGCTGGAAGCCTGCACGCCCGGTACCTGGCTGCTCCACATGTTCGTGATCGCTGCGCCTACTGCATAGAGCGCGCCAGAAGCTCCCGCCGTCGGGAAATTGATCTTGATCGTCTGTCCAGCCGCCGGTTTCGCCGCGCCGGAAGCTGCTTTCTTGTCATCCCCGCATCCGGCCAGAGCTCCGGTCAGAGTCAGAGCTGCCAGAGACAGCGCGATCGCTTTTTTCCAATTTTTTGTCATGATGATCCCTCTCTCTTTCTTCTATCCTACTCTTCTCCATAGAGAATAATAAAGTTGCAAATATTATACTATAAATGAGCGGGCATTGGTAGGTGGGGCTCGGGGGTTCAGGGTTCAAGGTTCAGGGTTCAGGGTTGTAGTGCGGCGCATAAAAATATAGAAGCGCCGCGAGTATAAATAATGGCGATGCCCGAAGATGGCATTTCAGTCACTAGTCACTGGTCACTCCTAGTCCCTAATCCCTAGCCACTCATCCCTGCTTTCACACATCCATCGTTTATCGGTCTGCAAAAAAGATTTCTCGACTTCGCTCAAAATGACGATACGTGGGGCTGATGTCTCCCAGTTACTAGTCATCAGCCACTCCTAATCCCTAGCTACTAATCCCCAGCTACTAATTTCTAGTCACCAGCCACTAGTACCCCCATCCCTATTTCCTTCTCATCCACTGGAAGACGCAGACGGCAGCGATGCCTGCGATGCCTGCGATATCCGTCAAGCTGCCCGGGAAGAGCAGCAGCGGGGAGACGGCGATGAGGATCACACGTTCGATGACGCCGGCCTTCCGGATGATCCAGCCTTCAAGACCGGCGACGAGAGCAAACGTCCCGATCATCGCGGTGAAGATGCTCCAGAGAGATTCCCAGAGTGTCGCTGTCTTGTCGACGCCGATCAGGAGTACCGGATTATCCAGGAAGAAGAATGGGATAATGAAGCCGATGAGCCCGAGGCGGACCGCCCACAGTCCCGTCTTCGTCTGATCAGAGTCGGCGATGCCGGATGCCACATAGGCAGACATGGCGACCGGCGGCGTGATATTCGACAGGCAGGCATAGATGAGGCAGAAGAGGTGCGCGATGAGCGGAAGCGCACCCGCCTTGATGAGGACCGGCACCGCGACGGCCTGCACGATGACATAGGCAGCGACGCCCGGGACACCCATGCCAAGGATCGCGGACATGATCATGACGAGGAAGCCGGCAAGGTAAATGTGACCGCCCTGTACGATGGACAGGATGAGGTAGCCCATATTGAGCCCCATGGATGTCAGAGTGACGGTACCGATGATGATACCGATGATGACGCAGCACACGCCGACCGAGATCGCACTTTTCGACCCTTCGACGACCGCTTCCAGGATCTTGGCAGGGCCCATGCGGGTATCCTTACGAAGCCAGCTGGCGCCGATGGTGACAAAGATGGAGATCACGGCCGCATAGAGCGGGGTGAAGCCGGCAAACATCAGCCCGATGAGGCTGACGAGCGGAAGCACCAGATGCCCCTGCTCCTTGATGACGACCATCGCATTCGGGATATTCTCCTTTGCGATGCCGGAGAGTCCGAGACGTTTCGCCTCGAAGTGAACCGCCAGCAGCAGACCGACGTAGTAGAGGAGCGCCGGTGTGATGGAGGCAAGTGCCACATAGGTGTAAGACAGATTCAGAAATTCCGCCATGACGAAGCCGACCGCGCCCATGATCGGCGGGGTGAACTGACCGCCTGTCGATGCCACGGCTTCGACAGCGCCGGCAAATTCCTTCTTGTAACCCGTGCGCTTCATGAGCGGAATGGTGATGGTACCTGTCGTCGCGACATTGGCGATGGCCGAGCCATTGATCATGCCCATGAGACCGGAGGCGATGACCGCCACTTTCGCTGGGCCGCCGGATGTACGGCCGACAAGCGTCAGCGAGAAATCATTGATAAATTTCGAGAAACCGCTGTGCTTCAAGAAAGCACCGAAAACAACGAAAAGAAAAATATAGGTCGCCGATACGCCGATACCGGTGCCAAGCACGCCCTGCGTCCCCCAGAACTGGGTAATGAGCACGCGCTTCAGCGTAAAGCCATTGTGTCCGAAATAGCCCGGCAGGTATGCGCCAAACCAGTTGTACGCCAGAAAGACTGCCGCGAGAATCGCAAGATTTCCCGATGCGCGGCGCGCCGCTTCAAAGACGCAGACGATCGCGACGAGGGCGATGCCGACCTCCATATCAGAGATACGGCCGCCGGTCTGTGCAATGCGCGTGTAATTCAAGATCAGGTAAGTGAAAGAGCCGATGGAGCCCAGAATGAAAACCCAGTCCCAGATCGGCGGCAGCTTCCTTCTGCGCTTCTCTTTTTTATACGTAGGAAACAGCAAAAAGGTAAACAGCAGTAAGAAAATACAGTGGATCGCACGCAGATTGATCGCGCTGATCGCACCGATGGTCGTGAAATACAGCTGGAACGCAGTCCACACGCAGAGAAGCACGATGATGGCCTTCCCGAGCGGTCCTTCATAAATACGCATGCGGGAGTCTGCGTCCTTGTCCTCCAACATCTTCCGGGCTTTGTCATCCAGCTCGGCCTTGCTTTCCGCCACATCCTCCAGGCGGACGTCTTTCTCTTGACTCATAATTTCCTCCTATCCTTCCATTTCGGGGCTTTCCCGAAAAGTCGTATTGGTACAGTATAGCAGAGAATGGGTTTAAGGTTCAAGGTTCAGGGTTCAGGGTTGTGGTGGCGGCTTCGCCGCGATCCTTCGACTCAGGTCGCAGCTGTTCTGGCATTCGTTATCTCACATACGACGTTTCTCGCCGCTCAGGATGACGAAACGGGGCGATGCCTGAAGGCAGCATTCAAGTTACAAGTCACTAGTCACCAGTCACTCGGCGCCCCCAATCCCTAACCACTAATCCCTAGCTACTAATTCCTAGTCACCAGTCACTTGCATCGCTTCTATATTTTTCCGCCGCCCCCGTTGAACCTTTTCCCAATCAAAAATCGGAAGCAGGACGGATCCCACTTCCGATTTTTTCAAACCTTATTTACTTTCAAAGAACGCTTTGTACGCGAGGTAGGTCTCGTAGGCATCTGCCTTGGAGAGGAGATCATACGGCGCATGCATGGAGAGCATAGCGGTGCCGCAGTCTACCACTTCTGCGCCCCAGTCCGCCATCATGAAGGCGATGGTGCCGCCGCCGCCCTGATCGACCTTGCCGAGCTCGCCGATCTGCCAGCAGACACCGGCTTCATTGAAAATGGTGCGGATCTTCTGCAGGAATTCCGCATTCGCATCATTGCTGCCGGACTTGCCGCGAGCGCCGCCATACTTGGTGAGATTGATGCCATAGCCGAGGAAGGAGGCATTGTCCTTTTCGGAGACCTCTGCAAACATCGGATCCATGCAGGAGTTCACGTCAGCGGAGAGCATTTCACTGTTTTCCATGGTCTCATAGAAATCAAGGATGGTATCCTTCCCCTGCAGCGCGAGGAGCTTCATGACGAATTTGACGAAATAAGAGGACTCCATGCCCGTATTGCCGTAGGAGCCGATCTCCTCTTTATCGGTCAGGAGTGCCGCCTGGGTCTTGACACCCGGTTTAGCCTGAAGGATCGCTTCGAGGTTCGCATAGGAGCAGACACGGTCATCCTGTCCATAGGAAGCGATGAGGGAACGGTCGAAGCCGACGTCACGGCTCTTGGTCGCCGGGACGAGCTCGAGCTCCGCAGCGGCAAAGTCTTCCTCTTCGATGCCGTAGGTATCCTTCAGCATCTTCATGAAGACTTCCTTCGGCTTCAGATCTTCTTCGGCATTCGTGCCTGCGATGGCCTGGAGCTGTTCACCCGTGATGCCTTCTGCGAGCGTTTTCTTCATCTGGTCCTGCGCCATGTGGATCAAAAGGTCGGATACGTAGAAGATCGGGTCGTCATCCTTGAGACCGATATTGATATCGACCTTCTTGCCGTCCTTCGTGTATACGACACCGATCAGCGCGAGCGGAATGCAGGTCCACTGGTACTTCTTGATGCCGCCATAGTAGTGCGTGCGGAAATACACGATGCCATCCTGCTCATGCACCGGATTGGCCTTGAGGTCGAGGCGCGGAGAGTCGATGTGGGAACCGACGATCTTGATGCCTGCATGCACCGGTTCTTCCCCGATGACAGCCAGGATCACAGACTTGCCCTTCTGGTTCCAGTACACCTTGTCGCCCGGCTTGAGAGAGTCCATATCATAGACCGGCTTGAAACCGGCGGCCTCTGCCTGACGGATGATCTCATCAGCTGCCAGACGCTCGGTGCGTGCGACATCTAGGAATGCCTTGTACTTTTCACCATAGTCCATGACAGCCTGACGTTCATCAGCGTCCATGCGCTGCCATACAGACTTGGTTCTGCTATATGTTTCTTTCATCGTAAAGCCTCCTTTAGAGAATGATTATCATGTAAGTATTATAAACGGCAGGGAAGAGAAAGACAATAGAAAGTTCGAGGTTCATGGTTCAGGGTTGTCGTGGCTTCGCCGCGATCGAGGGCTCAGGTCGCAGCTGTTCTGGCATTCGTTATCTCACATACGACGTTTCTCGCCGCTCAGGATGACGAAACGGGGCGATGCCTGAAGGCAGCATTCAAATTACAAGTCACTAGTCAGCAGTCACTCGGCACCCCTAATCCCTAACCACTAATCCCTAGCTACTCATCCCTGCTTTCAAACTTCAGGGTTAGCCCCTGAGGCGCGCTCCCCCCTTAATTGCGGGTGAAAGCTCTTCTCTCTAGTTAGGAGTTAGGAGTGAGGAGTGTTGGTGCGGCGCATAAAAAACAGAAGCGCCGCGGAGTTTTGATAGCGCTTCGCGCCGTCGTCATCCCGAGCGCAGCCGAGGGATCTTTCTTGCACTGCGGTCAATGTCACATAAGCACCGGCAGGGAAACAACGCCTTGGTGCTACGTATTTCTGCTTTCACACATCCTTCGTTTAGCGGTCTGCAAGAAAGATTTCTCGCTTCGCTCGAAATGACGATACGAGAGTCTGATGTCTCCTAGCCTCCTAGCCACTAGTCACTAGTCACTAGTCACTAGTCCCCCGGAAAGAGCTTATTCAGATAGTATGTCAGTACCGCGAAGACCGCCATGACCACGAAGATCATGGGATATGCGATGACTGTCAGCATGATGGAAGATTCGATACTTGTCATAGTGCCTCCTTATGAAAGGACAGGAATCAGCGCGAGGACGAGGCCGCCGGCCACGACGGATGCCACCTGGCCTGCCACATTGACGCCCATCGCGTGCTGGATGATGTAATTGGTCGGATCCTCTTTGAGCGCCATCTTCGCGATGACACGCCCGGACATCGGGAACGCGGAAATGCCGCATGCCCCGATCATCGGATTGATCTTCTTCTTGAGGAAAAGGTTCACGACCTTTGCAAAGAGGACGCCGCCGACCGTATCAAAGACGAAAGCCACAGCCCCCAGTGCCAGGATCTTCAAAACATCCAGCGTGAGGATATTCTCAGCCGTCATGGTCGCACCAACCGTGATGCCGAGGAAAAGGGTCACGAGATTCGAGAGCTCATTCTGCGCGGTGTCAGAGAGCGAGTCGCAGACGCCGGAGACCTTCAGCATATTGCCGAACATCAGCGCACCGATGAGCGGCACGGAGATCGGTGCAAGGATCCCTGCAAAGAGGACGACCATGAATGGGAAAAGGAACTTGACTGTCCAGGATACCGGTTTCTCTTCGCGGTACGCCATATGGATCCTGCGCTCATGCTTCGTCGTCAAGAGCTTCACGATCGGAGGCTGGATGATCGGGACAAGTGACATATAGCAGAAAGCCGTCACGGTCAGGGGCGCGAGAAGGTTCGTCGCAAATTTCTGCGCGACGAAAATGGTGGTCGGACCATCCGCTGCCCCGATGATGCCAATGGCTGCAGCTTCGTTAAAAGGAAATCCGACGACAGACGCCAGCATCGTCGCTGCGAAAATACCGAAATGAGCCGCCGCGGCAAAGAGCATGACGTACGGCGCACGGATCAGCGCATCAAATTCACACATCGCACCGACCGCGATAAAGATCAGCACCGGGAAAAGCTCATTGGCGATGCCCGCCTGATAGAGGACAGACAGAAATCCAGGTTCTCCTCCATCCGTCGGGATGACCGCAAAGTGTCCGGGGATATTGGCAAGGATACAGCCCACCCCCATCGGGAAGAGCAGCATAGGCTCATAGTCCTTCTTTACTCCGAGCCAGATCAGGACTGCGCCGATGGCAAACATGACCCAGACCGTGGGGTCGGACATGCCCATGACACCGGTGAATAATTCTTCTAAAACTTTTTCCCAGTTCTCCATGAATACCTCCTATATTGAAATAATGAATTGGGACTATGTGAAAAGCGATAGACGCTTGGAATTGGTTCGGGATGGCTCATGGGACGTTCAGTCCCTTGGTTCCGTTGGAAAGCTTCGCTTGAATGAGAAATTAGAAATGAGAAATGCGAAATGGTGGCGCGGCGCCAGATCCTTCGACTCAGTTCTCACTGCTTTGCCTTTACATGATCGAACATCCGACATTTCACTCCGCTCAGGATGACGAAATGCGCCGCGAAGCATAAATAATGGCGATGCCATGAGCTGGCATTTCAGTCACTAGTCACAAGTTACTAGTCACTCGAGGCTCCTAATCCCTAGCCACTAATCCCTAGCTACTAATCATCCCTGCTTTCAAACTTCAGGGTTGTGGCAGCGGCTGCGCCGCGAATATATGGGACGTTATCCGAAGGCTGGCGGATAGAAGTCAGATGTCTGATGTCTCCCAGTCTAATTCCTAACGAAAACAGGACCTGACATTTTTCAATGCCAGGTCCTGTTCTTTATTTCCTGCCCCCGTGCCATCCGCAGGAAATGCTATGCAGTTTTATACATCATACCCCAGAAGCGGGAGAATGACGAAGACGACCAGCGCCCAAATGACGCTCGCTCCGGCAAAAATGCCGAAGGTGATCGCAAAGCCCTCCTTCGTGCGCGGCACGCCGAGAAGACTGTAGTTTCCCATCACGCCGCGGCGCACCATGAAGCCATTGTCTTTTCTCTGACGGAACCACTTCATTTTGTGCTCGTAGCTGATGCTGTAGGCAGTAAGTACGGCCACGACCGAAGCGATCAGCCAGTAAATAAGAAAACGGGCTGCGTGGAAATCCTGAACATCTGATAGATCTATAAGTTGTGGCATACATGCACCATCCTTGTACGAAGTTTTATGTTACCTATTATAAAGCACGGATGGGATTTTGGCAATGAGGGAATGACGCGGCGTAAGTGTCAAGTTTTCCTCGGTAATTCATTTGACTGTCGATAATTACTATCTC
>ERZ773202.241-NODE-241-length-57512-cov-29.578868_pt1 | contig 57512 bp, 40 predicted proteins | sample MGYA00580998_ERZ773202 | MGnify/ENA primary metagenome ERZ773202 (study PRJEB29015, sample SAMEA2737803) | human gut metagenome | biome: human gut; feature: human-associated habitat; material: faeces | place: China | collected 2012 ...
ACATGCAGATTTCGTTGATTATGTTGATTGGTCTGTTGGCTAAGAACGCCATCCTGATTGTACAGTTCGCCCTGGAGCGTCGTCGTACGGGTATGGCTATTAAGTATTCTGCCATCTTAGGTGCTGGTGCCCGTCTTCGTCCTATCCTGATGACCTCTCTGGCGATGGTCATTGGTCTGCTGCCTCTGATGTTCGCTTCAGGTGTAGGCAAGAATGGTAACCAGACTTTGGGTGCTGCCGCTGTAGGTGGTATGTTGATCGGTACAATCTGTCAGATCTTCGTCGTCCCAGCTCTCTTCGCCGTCTTCGAGTGGTTGCAGGAGAAGCTTACTCCTTTGAAGTTTGAGGACGAGTTCAATGCCGAGGCTGTCTCAGAGTTGGAGCAGTATGCCAATGCTGCTCATCGCAGAAAAGGTATCGAGAAGAAGTAATAACGTTGTAACTTCAAACGAAACAATGAAAAAGAATTTAAATATTATCATATTGGGTCTCGCAGCGCTCTCATTGAGCAGCTGCAAGACTCTCTACGGAAAGTATGAGCGTCCTGATGTGAAAACTAATGGTATCGTACGCGATTCAGCTTCTATATCTGATACGTTGGCAGTGAAGGATACTACATCATTTGCCAATATTCCTTGGCGCAGCGTTTTCACCGATCCACAGTTGCAGACTCTTATCGAGAAGGGACTTGCCAATAACGCCAATCTCCTCAATGCTGCTTTGAACGTAAAGATGGCTGAGGAGCAGTTGAAGTGTGCCAAGTTGGCTTTCATACCTTCTTTTACATTTACCCCACAGGGAACCATCTCTTCTTGGGACGGTAACAAAGCGACAAAGACCTATAGTCTGCCAGTGAATGCGTCATGGAGTGTTGACCTCTTTGGCAATCTTCTTTCACAGAAGCGCGGTGCTCAGATGGCGCTGTTGCAGATGAAGGACTACCAGGTGTCTGTACAGACGAACCTCGTTGCGAATATTGCCAATATGTACTATTCGCTCCTCATGCTCGACAAGCAGCTTGAGATAGTGAACGATATGGAAGGTCTTACCAAGGACACATGGCAAACAATGCAGTTGCTCAAGGATGCCAAGATGGGTTATCGCTCAACATCGGTGCAGGCAGCAGAGTCTAACTATTACTCTGTTCTTGCACAGAAAGCAGATCTGAAGCGGCAGATTCGTGAGACAGAGAACTCGCTCAGCCTTCTTCTTGGCGAGCAGGCTCATGCCATCGCACGGGGCAAACTTGATAATCAGAGTCTTCCTGCCAACTTCTCTTCAGGAGTAGGTTTGCAGTTGCTCAACAATCGGGCTGACGTACATGCAGCCGAGATGAACTTGGCGCAGTGCTTCTATGGAGTGGAGACTGCCCGCAGCAAGTTCTATCCTTCTATCACTATTTCTGGTACTGGTGCCTTTACCAACTCAGCTGGAGCAGGTATCGTAAATCCTGGAAAGTGGCTTCTCTCTGCTGTGGGCTCACTTGTTCAGCCTATCTTCCAGAATGGAAGACTCATTGCAGGACTCAAGGTGGCTAAGATGCAGTACGAGCAGGCTTACAACACTTGGCAGGATGCAGTGTTGAAGGCTGGCAGCGAAGTAAGCAATGCCCTCGTACTCTACAACTCTTCCGACGAGAAGGGAAGAATCGAGGCACAGCAGATCGAGGTGCTCAAGCAGAACGTAGAAGACACCCGTAAGTTGATGGGCGAGGCTGGTGGTTCTTATCTTGAGGTTATCCAGGCACAGTCTTCATTGCTCAATGTACAGCTCTCCAAGGTGGCTGACGACTTCTACAAAATGCAGGCTGTGGTCAACCTATACTATGCATTGGGTGGTGGAGCCAAGTAATGTTAAGTGTTAAATGTAAAATGTTAGATTATTATGGCAAGTATAATCAGTCCAAAGGCAGAGGTTTCTCCAAAGGCTAAGATAGGAGACAACTGCAAGATATATCCATTCGCCTATATTGAGGACGATGTGGTTATCGGTGACAACTGTACCATCTATCCATTCGTGAGCATCATGAATGGCACTCGCATGGGTAATAATAATAAGGTATTCCAGGCTGCCGTTATCGCTGCCCTCCCACAGGATTTCAACTATACTGGTGAAGAGAGTGAAGTAGTGATTGGCGATAACAATACTATCCGTGAGAATGTGGTTATCAACCGAGGTACTCACAAGGGTGGTAAAACAGTGCTTGGCAACAGCAACTTTCTTATGGAAGGTGCCCATATCTCTCACGATACCGTGATAGGCAACAGTTGCGTGTTCGGTTATGGAACCAAGATAGCTGGCGACTGTGTGATAGGTAATGGCGTCATCTACTCTACATCTGTAGTAGAAAATGCCAAGACCAGAGTTGGCGACTTGGCGATGATACAGGCAGGAACAACTTTCTCCAAAGATATTCCACCTTATATTATTGCGGGTGGTAAGCCTGTGAAGTATGCGGGTCCTAACAGCATTATCATGGAGGCTGCCGATATAGACGTGAAGGTTCGCAAGCATGTAGCTAATGCTTATCGACTTGTCTTCCACGGTCAGACATCTCTCTTTGATGCCATCAATCAGATCAAGGATCAAGTGCCAGACGGAGAAGAAGTGCGCAATATCATCAAGTTCCTCGAAAGTACAGAGAAAGGTGTCATCACCAAGATGTAAGTTGCGAAAGATATAATAAACGATTTTTTCTTTATACACAAAGGGAGGGTTGACCCATGGGGTGACTCTCCTTTCTTGTGTTAATGTCTATTAAACTTTCGTTTATTCGCACATTTTTTTGTTACTTTGCACCAAATTTGGAATATTATACCCTTTTGGTAAATGAGAAAGAAACAATATAAGCCCAGCAGTCACCGAGGATTGCAGGTGGTAACTCTATGTATAAGCACCGCCATGGTGCTCGTTTTGCTCGGACTGGTCATATTCTCCGTTCTTATGGGAAGAAATCTCTCCTCCTATGTGAAGGAGAACCTTGTCGTGTCCGTGATGCTTGAACAGGATATGACCAATTCTGAGGTCGTTCAGATGTGCAAACAGCTGAAAGCTAAGCCTTATGTCAAGTCAATCAACTATATTTCGAAGGCGAAGGCTCTTAAGGAGGCTACTCACGATCTTGGAGTAAACCCCAGTGAGTTTGCCGGAGTCAATCCTTTCCAGCCTTCTATTGAGTTGACAGCACAGGCCGACTATGCCAACAATGACTCTCTGAAATGGGTGGCCAAGGAACTGAAAGCCTATCCACGTGTTACAGAGGTGTCTTACCAGCATGACCTGATAGAGCAGGTGAATCAAATGCTGACCAAGATAAGCATCGGATTGCTCATCGTGGCGGCTCTCCTCACGTTTATATCTTTCTCGCTGATCAACAATACCGTAAGGCTCGGCATTTACGCCCGACGTTTCTCGATACACACGATGAAACTTGTTGGAGCCTCATGGGGATTCATCCGACGTCCCTTTGTGAATAGGGCCATACTGATTGGATTGTTGTCGGCATTGATTGCCAACGGCTTTTTGGGAGGCAGTCTTTATGCATGGTATGTGCATGAGCCAGAACTGCTCATGGTGATGGGATGGCAGGAACTTGCCATAACGGGTGGTTCAGTTTTCCTTTTTGGAGTCATCATAACTGCCATCTGTGCCAGCATCTCTGTCAACAAATTCCTCAAGATGAAGGCTGGCGACTTGTATAAGATTTAGAATATCGAACATTACACATTATTAATATATATAATAAATGGATAAGAAGAATTTAGCATTCGGCAAAGTAAACTTCATCCTCTTAGCTGTGGGGATGGCTATTGTCATCATCGGTTTTCTCTTGATGAGCGGATCTGGCTCAGATGAGCATACTTTTGATACCGATATCTTCAGCACACGTCGTATCGTAGTAGCACCAGTAGTTACTCTGTTTGGGTTTCTTTCTATTATTTATGCTGTCATCCGTAAGCCAAAAGACAATAAGTAATATTTATATCCCGATACATACACATTATTCAATAATAAAAATAGTATTTATCAATGAATTGGTTTGAAGCCTTGGTGTTAGGTCTTATTCAGGGACTTACAGAATATCTGCCAGTTAGTAGTAGCGGTCATTTGGCTATTGGTGCCTATTTGTTTGGTATTGACGGTGAGGCTAATCTGGGTTTTACTATCTTGGTGCATGTAGCAACAGTCATGAGTACTTTGGTAGTACTTTGGAAAGAGATCGACTGGATTTTGAAAGGACTCTTTAAGTTCCAGATGAACGAGGAGACTAAGTATGCGCTTAATATTGTAGTCTCCATGATTCCTGTTGGCGTCGTTGGAGTCTTCTTCAAGGATGAAGTAGAAAAAATCTTCGGTTCTGGACTGCTCATAGTAGGATGCATGTTGCTCGTAACTGCTCTGGTCCTTGCTTTCTCTTATTATGCTAAACCACGTCAGCGTGAGAACATAAGCCTTTGGCATGCGTTTGTCATTGGTCTGGGCCAGGCTTTGGCTGTTTTGCCAGGTCTTTCCCGCTCAGGTACCACCATCGCAACAGGTCTTCTGTTGGGCAATAAGAAGGAGAAGATGGCACAATTCTCTTTCCTCATGGTCATTCCTCCTATACTTGGCGAGGCGTTGCTCGACCTAATCAAAGGACTGAAAGGAGAGGAAACACTTGGAGGTGTTGACACCTTGCCTATGATTATTGGCTTTGTGGCTGCCTTTATTTCAGGCTGTCTTGCCTGCAAATGGATGATCAATATTGTTAAGAAAGGCAAACTCATCTACTTTGGCGTCTATTGTGCCATAGCAGGTTTAGCCACCATTCTTTTCTCTCTTCTATAATAAGTAACGACAAATCTTTTGCCAGACATGAATTTCCAGACAGGAGAAATCATTGCCATCGACAAACCTTATCGTATGTCAAGTTTTGGGGCTTTGGCACATATCAGATACGTACTTTCTAAGTTTTTGCACCATAAGGTGAAGATAGGACATGCAGGTACGCTCGACCCTTTGGCTACAGGCGTGCTCGTGCTTTGCACCGGAAAGAAGACCAAGGAGATAGAACAGCTGCAGACTCATACTAAGGAGTACACAGCGACTCTTCAGTTGGGAGCCACGACAGCCAGCTATGATCTTGAACATACGGTCAATCATACTTATCCCACCCGTCATATTACTCGACAGCTCATAGAGGAAACGTTGCCTCAGTTTGTCGGTGACATTCAGCAGGTGCCGCCTACTTATAGTGCTGTCAAGGTCAATGGCGACAGAGCCTATGCCTTGCGCAGGGCGGGAGAGAATGTGACGCTCAAACCAAAGAGCGTTCGTATAGACGAGATAGAACTTACCCATTACGACGACGAGACCAAGCAACTCGGTTTGCGCGTAGTATGTGGTAAGGGAACTTACATACGCTCCTTGGCTCGCGACTTAGGTCGGGCACTTGGAAGCGGAGCCTTTCTTACTGAGTTGAGAAGAACCCGAGTGGGCGACTTTACTGTCGACAACTGTGTGAGTTTCGAAAATTTCAGGGAATGGCTCGAACAACAGGAAATAGAAGACATCCATCAAGTTTGATATTTCCAGAATAGTAATAGAATATAATTAGTAACCATTAGAAAGGAGACAAATATAACATGAAACTGTCACAATTCAACTTTAAGTTGCCTGAGGCACAAGTGGCGCTTTATCCCCACAAGACTAAGCGTATCGTCAAGACATCTACCGGAGAGGAACGCACCTTTGAGGTAACCCGTCGTGATGAGGCGCGTATGATGGTTCTGCACAAAAAGTCGGAAACCATAGATATGTACCGCAAGGATGCTAACGGAAATCCTATCGAAGGCGAGTTTATTGAGTTCAAGGACATCGTCAACTATTTCGATGAGGGAGATACGTTTGTATTCAACAACACCAAGGTGTTCCCTGCACGACTCTATGGCACGAAGGAGAAGACCGATGCCAAGATTGAGGTGTTCCTGCTCAGAGAGTTGAATGAGGAGATGCGACTCTGGGATGTGCTCGTAGAACCAGCCCGTAAGATTCGTATAGGAAACAAACTCTTCTTTGATGATGTCAACGAGATGGTGGCTGAGGTAATCGACAATACCACCAGCCGTGGACGTACTCTTCGCTTCCTCTATGACGAGGACGGTCAGCACGATGTCTTCAAACGTTCGCTCTTTGCATTGGGCGAGGCTCCATTGCCACGTTATATTATCGACAATCGCGAGGTACACCATGCCACAGAGGAAGATATGGAAGACTTCCAGTGCGTGTTTGCTGAGAAGGAAGGTGCTGTAACAGCGCCAGCCACAGGGCTTCATTTCTCGCGCGAGCTCATGAAACGTATGGAGATCAGAGGCATCAACTCTGCATTTATTACCTTGCATTGTGGATTGGGCAACTTCCATGAAATCGAGGTGGAAGACCTTACCAAGCACAAGATGGACTCCGAGCAGATGCATATCGGCAAGGAGGCTTGCGAACTGGTCAACGATACCAAGCGTGCCGGTCATCATGTTTGTGCCATCGGTACAAGTGTGGTCAAGGCTACAGAGACTGCAGTGGGTACAGATGGAATGATGAAGGAGTTTGACGGATGGACCAATAAGTTTATCTTCCCTCCTTATGAGTTCGGACTGGCCGATTGCATGGTGGCCAACTTCTATCATCCAGAATCTACACTGATGATGAGTACTGCTGCATTTGGAGGTTATGACCTTGTATATGAAGCCTATATGAAGGCTTTGAAGAATGGCTATATGTTTGGTTGCTTCGGTGACTCTCTGCTCATTCTCAACGATTAATATCTGTGATAGCTGAGGCAGTAAATGGCTTCGTTTGTTTTAAGCGAAGCATCGTTCAATAACATATTTATGTATACATGCATAGAGTATATCTGAGTCTCGGATCCAATTTAGGCAATCGCAAGCGTAACATCCGTGAGGCTCTTGAAAAGATAGGAGAGCTGATTGGCGACGTAGAGCGCCAGTCAGCTCTATACGAAACTAAGCCGTGGGGCTATTCTTCGCCAAACGACTTTATCAATGCATGTGCCTGTGTGCTCACTCCTTTGGCGCCTCGCCAGTTGCTTGAGGCTACTCAGAAGGTGGAGCAAGAGATGGGCCGTAAGCTCAAATCGGTGAATGGTGAATATCACGACCGCATTATAGATATAGATATTCTACTGTATGATGATCTTCGTATAGACCAGCCCGACCTGAAGATTCCTCATCCCCTGATGGAGGAAAGAGATTTTGTTATGGTTCCTTTAAGGGAAATCATGTCTCTATAATAGAATTACCATAGGAAAAATATTAAAATAGGAAGATATATGGAAGAGACAAGTAAATTGCAAGTGTTGAAATGCCCGGCATGCAATGCTAAGCTAACATACTTCTTTGAATTTGACCAGGTTATAACATGCCCTGTTTGTCATAACCGTATGAATAGCCATGTACCTCAGACGGTTGAAGCGCACATGCCTTTGCGTTATGTGTCGCCTACCATTGATGTAGATGGTTTTAAGCACTTGATGGCGCAAACTTTGGTTGATATCGACTTTGTTCCATGCGATGTTTTCCAGGCCATCGATGCCGAGGAGGTATTCTGTATCTATCTGCCTATGTATCTTTATGAGGGTACCTATCAGGTGGCGTGGAGCGGAATTGGTTCAGATCAACTGCAACTTAATGGGAACGCTAAGGGTAAGTTGGCTTATTTATACTTAGCCAATGATAGAAAAGGTGATCTTCCCAAGGAACTTCGCGACTTTACAGCTTGCTTACCTTACGACACAGAGGCTCTGATTCCTTTTGTGGCAGACAACATTGATGCCACTGACAGTCATATTCTCACAGCCTTGTCTACTATGAGTGCAGAGGATGTATGGAAGAAGTGGGGCAAGGCACATACGGATGAGTTGGCGATGCGCAGCGTGCATGCTCAGATTGGCAATCAAAAGGTGCGCAAGTTAAAGACTTCTACCAACATCGAACTAACCAACCAAGGTGAACTTCTCTATGTTCCCTTCTATTTCACTTATTACACATACAACAATCATCGCTACAGCTTTATAGTAGATGGACAGGGCAAGCACCAGTCTTATAATAATCCCATTGATAAGCGTGAGAGCAGTTATGTGAGAAACAAACGTATACTTCTGTTCGTAGTGAAATGGCTTTGGATGTTGGCTGCGTTGGTATGGGTTGCTTACGACTATCGTTTTGCCTTGGGGTATCTGGTAGTTTGGGCTATAGGAAAAATAATCGTTGACAGGGTGATAAAACAGTTGATAAGCCGTCGTCTCAATATTTCTAAGATGAAACGTCAGGCTGATGCTGAACATTTTTAGGTTCTTATATAATAAACACAAAAAAAGGGTGCGTCACAGACTTATGACACACCCTCTGTTCTTTCAAGCACCTGACTTCGTTATTGCGTTACCAAAAATTCCTGATTTCGTCATGGTTCCGCTGTAAGAAGTATTATAAATTTAACTTTCGCAAATGGAGAAGTTAAAGAATTTAAAGGAGTTAGAGAAGTTAAAGCCATATGCTTTATAGCTAAATATACAACCAAAAAGGCTATTGGCTATAACTTCTTTAACTACTATAACTTCCGTACATGCGAAAGTTCTGTTATAAAGAGATAATCCTATTTTGTCTTTTTTCGGTACATGTTGAGAAAAAGTAATCATAAAAGTTGCTTGTTTCAAATAAAATGATTAGTTTTGCATTTGTGATAGCTTAAAGCTATTTCATCTTTTACTTAACTAACAATTTTTGATTTGATGGAACATCAATCTTTACAAAATGCTTATAAGCATCAAAGTATAAGCGAGCAGGTTGGCTTGCAGCGAGAAGAGGTGGAAAACCAGATCTCTTTTTGTCCAAATTGTGCGGGGGTAATTAGTCCAAATATGCGTTTTTGCGAGGAGTGTGGTTATTCGCTTCTTGCAAAAGAATGTCCTCATTGTCATAAACCTGTAAGTGCAGGAATGGCGTTATGTCCGCATTGTATGCACCCAGTCAATGCAACTCGTTGTTCTTTTTGTGGAGAAGCGAAAGAGGCAGATGATCTCTTCTGTACGAATTGCGGAAATCCATCGCATGGTATCGAGTGCCCTCAATGCAAGACCTTGAATTTTAGAAGCTTTTGCAGAGTATGTAACACTCCGCTCAACGAAATGGCACACCAAGCTGTTGAGGAGGCGAAGAATGACCCTCGTATGCAAAAGGTTTGGCAGTTGGCACGGGAGTTGGTGGATATGCAAGATAGTATATTGTCTGTGCCAGAAACAACTGAGGCCGACGAGGTATCTGTCGACGTGTTGAGCGATGAAGATAAGCAACTTTTGAATAAATATCGTAATCTGTTTTCTCATTTGGAAAATGCGCCTATATCCGATGATGACAAATCGATTCATAGAGAAAGTAAAAGCCCAAATGTAAAAAAAGAAACTTCCAAGCAACATAAAAGTGTCCCTTCTTTGGCGGATTTACAAAAGAAAATCGAAGAGATGAAAGCTGCTATGGCATCCATCTTTCCTGACCCTAATGCCACTCCAGAAGTGCAACGTAATTTTATCTGTGCAAGAAAAATACAGATAAGTGAAAAAGTAAAAACGTGTTGGGTTTGTAACTATTGTGGTTGTAGGCATAATCAGCCTTCTGAGTGTGTAAGAGAGGAACTTGGTGGTGAGTGGGAATATATAATCAAAACCACAGAAGCAGAAATTTTGACTTGACAATTATTAATCTTAAAGCATAATAAAAATGAATCCTTTGAATGAAATCAATACGATGGTGCCAGGTGCTACTGCAGTGCCTGAAGCAACCTCTGTGCCAGAATCTACGGCGATTCCTGAAGCAACAGAAGTCCCAATGTCGGAAACAGCGATTCCTAATGCTACAGCCGTTCCTAATGCTACGGCCGTTCCTGGTGGAACAAGTGATATAGCTCCTGCGACTCCAAAAGAAGAGCCGAAGTTTGAAACAATAGAATTGACGAGTATGGGGCAGAGTAGCTCCAAGCAATATACGTATGAAAAGTTGTTGTCTGCAAGTTCAGGCGAAGCTTTTGTCTATTTGGTAAAGCGAAATGACGAACTTTTCGTGTTGAAGATATACAAGCCTAATCGCCATCCTAACCATGATGTGTTGGAGGAGATTATGACCAAGACAAGAGGAGCGGGCAGCCCTTTGGTCAGCATTAGCTCGCATGGCTTGTGGACAGACCCTAAAACGGGATGGACGCATGACTTTGAAGTGATGCAATATTGTGAAGGTGGCTCGTTGGCTGAAGTAAATTTCAAGGGCAAGGAAGAGGAGTTTAAGCGTGTTGCTTTGGAAATGGCAATCGCTATAGACTTCTGCCATCGTCATCACATCTTGCATCGGGACGTAAAGCCTGGTAACTTCTTGTTTGTGGACAAGGAACGCAAGCACTTGGTTTTGTCGGATTTCGGCATAGCTATGATGCTGGATGATGAAGGAAATATGATTTATGACAAGCATCGCCAACTCATAGAGGAAGCTCGCTCAGTAGTCTATGCTGCTCCTGAAATGTATATGCAGATGCAGAGTTTTTCGCCGGTGGTGACCACTAAGGCAGACTTCTATTCCTTAGGTATGACACTTGTCGCCCTGTGGAAAGGTGAAGGCTTCTTGATAGGAAAGGAACAGGAACTTGTGACCATGAAGCAAGAGAACAAACTTCCTTATCCTACTCTTCAGGAAATATCCGAGCACACACTTTCACTCATGATGGCATTGACGCGTAATAATGTGAAGGAGCGTGCAGGTATGGCTGAAATTGAGGAATGGGCAAAAGGCAAGGTGATATTCCAAATCAATCCTAACGGACGTACCGATTTCCGTATTCCGTTCAATGTAAAAGAGGGATTGGTGGCAAATAGCTTGCAGGATTTGGCTGAGATGATGGGTGAGAACCCTGATTTGGCAAAACGTTATCTGTATCAAGACCAGATAGGCCGTTGGCTGAAAGAATACGATATGTTCCCTGAGGCTGCGAGATTGGAGGAGATAACGGAAAACATCTATCCTGACAATCGGGATTCTGGATTGTATGCGGCACGGTTGGTTATAGACCCAGAGACTCCTTATGTAGGTAAGGAGGGAAAGGTCGTGCCTCTGAGTCAGATAGGTGCGGAAATATATGCTCACTTTGCGGAATACTGCGAGGAACTTAAAGATGAGCAGCATATCTTGTGGATATATTTGCATACTATTGTGGGACAGGACTCTTTGCCTTCTTCGCCAGAGAATGTTCGGGAAAAACCTTTGGTATATACGGCATTGCTGATGTATCGCTTGACACCTGGTCTTCCTTATCTGCTGTATCGCTTACCTCCAAAACTTCCTGTTCTGGAAAATCCAAATGCCGAAAAGGTAATCGAAATCAATAGTCTTGACGAACTCTTGTCGAAGGTAAATGACTTAACGACCGAAGAAGCGAAAGGGTTGCTCGAACCTGATTTCATGGCTTGGTTGTCAGAACGAGACTTGGCGAAGTTCATGATGGTCAAGAGCAAGTTAAGTGAATATGAGAACGTCAAGGATACCGTCAAAGGATGGTTGATGCTTTATACGATAGCGTTTGACTGTGGCTTTGACTTCAAGAAGGTAAATGAAGGCTCAGAACTGGTGACACCTTCTGATTTTGCAGAGCTCTTGGTAAAAAAATATGATAATCAAGACGTTCTTTTTGTATGTAACTATGAGGGACGGCTTATTAGTAATATAGACGAGGAACGCTTGGACGCTTATTTCTATTCTCGTCCAAAATATGCAAAGTATCCAAGCTATATTTGCGAGTGCCTGGACTTAAAGTCTGCGTCAAATTCCAAACGTTATGGTCCTTATAATGAAGAATTGGCAAGAATGAAGGCAGTTACGGGTATATCTGGAAAGGTGCCTGCGATAACTGTTGCTAAAGTGAAGTTTAGCTCGTTGAATGATATAGATAGTCACTTTATGGATGTATTCAATATGTCGGAGAAGGAGCAGAATAGGTTGGCAGATTGGGTCGCTTTGTTCTTTCAGGAGAATCCTTTTACAGATTATAAGAAACGTTCTTATTTTGACTTGACATGGGATTATTACAAGTATATATCTTCCAAACTAACGAGTAGCAAGTATTACAAGCAAGGTATGCTTGCTGATGCGAAAGTGAATGGTGCAAAAGAACGCATGGAGAGACAATGGGATAAACTGGAGCCTCTCAAGAAGATAATGAAAAATTTTTGCATCTTGCCTCTTGTGATTATCAGTATAGCCTTTGCTGTTCTTTCTCTTTATGCTGGCAAGTCATTCTTTGATGAGGTCATGGTCGATTTCGGTGAGGGAGTGGGCTTTATCGCTGCGATTATCGTAGGTATCATTGGACTGTATCTTGGAAGTTGGCCTGGTGGCTTGATCGGTGCTCTCTTAGGCTACTTCATCATTTCATGGTTCTGTAGGAAATTCGGTTTCTTGTTCCCATGGGTGATGGTGGTTTATTGTTGGTACTTGGCATACCAAGCATACCACATGGTCAAGAATGAATTTGTAAAAGATGTTGATCCTGACGACGCAAAACTAATAGATGCAGGAAAACGTGTGATAATGGGAGAAGCTTTCGACTCTAAGAAAAAACTCCTGGGCGACAGTGAGGACTATCCAGTAAGTGTGTATCGTGAAAGTGCCAATGTTGCGGAGAGTAGCCGCCCTAAGTTGTATAAGAAAGCAATGGTGTTGTTCGCTTTGGCTCTTGGCTCGTTACTATTGTGCTTCGTCATAGGAAGTAAGGCTGTGGAAAAGCATAGTCATGACAAGTATGTGGAAGAAATGGAGGCAAAGGCGGAAGCAGAGAATGCCGAGAGCCTTCAAGATACTCCTTATAACGAGGCGGAGGATAATGTGAATGCTGAGAAGGAAGAAGCTTCTACTTTGGGGGGAGAAATGTTCTTGCAGAGAATGTGTGGAACCTATGAATTTCAAAATGACGGCAAATATACACTTGTTGTTGATATTACTGACGATAGGAAGACAGTCTTGGCAGATTTGACGATAGAGAGCGACGAGACTACATCCTATAAATTGCAGGCAGAGGTTAACCCGGATGACAAAGAACATTATACATTCTATGTCTTGGATAAAAATGGAGCAAAAATGGACAATGACTATTATGAGATGAAGTTCTATGAGCCAAAGGAAAGCAATATGACTATAGAATATAACCACAAAAAAGATGGTGTTGAGACCGACAGTGGAATACTCGCTAAAGTGAAGGATCCACAAGGTAATAGCGTAGAGTAAAACTCTTTTTGAAAAGTAAGATGAAATGTACTAAATGCAATAAAGATAATCGGTCAATTGCTCGTTTTTGCAAATGGTGTGGGTCTGCTATCATTGTACCAGATGAACAGGTGGCTATAGATAGAAAACCAAATCGCAAGGACGAGGAATTTGGTTTCGATTCTCTTATAGGCAAAAGCGATATAGTGCGCCTATTGCGAGATGTTGTAGGTAAGGCTCGCTCCATGGATGTTAGATGCCGTCGTTTCAATATGAAACAAAGGATGAACTTGAGCTTTGTTGTCACGGGTGAGTCAGGAACTGGCAAGTTAACGGTTGCTAAGGCAATTGGATATGAATTGTATCATAATGGACTTATATCCAAAGAAGCCCCTGTCGTTATATCCCCTGTTGATTATCCGCAGTTTATAAAAAACTTGGATAAGAATGAGGAAACGTATGGAGCATGTGTAATCATAGTTAAGGATGCGCATAAGTTGGTGAATGATATTGGTGGAAAGCAAGTTGAGCAGATAGACAGTATTTTGAAATATGTAAGGAATTGGCGTGAAGACCCTACTAAGCCTGTTGTGGTATTCACGGGGTTGGAAAGGCTGAAGGAGTTTTTCGACAATAACCCTGCCACAGCCGCCGAGATAGACTACTTCTATGACTTGCCTTCGCTTCGTGTCAAGGATATGGCTGACATAACGGTTTTCCTTCTGAAACATAAGTATCATTTAGCTATGACAGAGGAGGCAAAGGAGAAGTTGTGTCGTATCTTCAACAATGATTTACGCCATCCAAATGAACAGTTACGTCCACAAGGACATAATGCCGCATCGAAAGCATACGAGATAGATTTGGCTGCTTGTCAGTTGGGGGGCCATGTGAAGGAGGTTGATGTGAATCTCGTAGAGGGCACAGAATACTGTCCGAAGACGTATGAGGACATAAAAAAAGAGTTCGAGAAATATGTTGGGATAGAGGAAGTGAAAAAAGCTGTTGAGGAGATTGCTTATAATATAGAGGAGCAAAGGCGCATGAGAGGCGAAGATGCTGTCATCAAACTCACAGACCATTACCAGTTCCTTGGGAATCCTGGCACAGGAAAGACGACAATGGCTCGTCTTTTTGCGGAGGCTCTTAATGCATTGGGGGCATTGCCTATAGGTCAACTTGTAGAAGTAAGTCGTGCAGATTTGGTTTCTAATTATGTGGGTGATACGGCAAAGCGTGTGATGGCAAAGTTTGATGAGGCTATGGGGGGAGTGCTTTTCATAGATGAGGCTTACTCGCTAAAGAATTCAGAGAACGATAATTTTGGTCAAGAAGCTATAGATACGATTATCACTTGTGCCGAGAATCGTCGAGGAAAATTGGTTGTTATTATAGCTGGTTACACCAAAGAAATGGGTGAGTTCATGGAAGCTAATTCTGGATTAGCTTCGCGTTTCAACAAGGTCGTCAATTTCCCAGATTATAATGGAGCGCAGCTGACTCAGATATTTAAGGGTATGTTGAAACATTCGGAAGAACATTATGTGTTGTCTTCTGATGCTGAAATCCAAGTAGGCAACTTCTTTGACAGAATGTATCAAGGAAGAGTGAGAACGTTCGGAAATGCTCGTGAAGTGCGAAATGTTTTCAATCGAGCTGTCTCTTCTTTGCGCTCACGTATGGTCGAGGCAAGGAAAAACGGAAGTTATCATGAGGGTGAGGAGAGAATCATCACAATGAATGATATTGAAGGCGAGGAGACAGGTAAGGTTCTTAGTGTTGATGAGGTGTTGGCTTCTTTGAATGACATCATTGGTATGGACCAAGTCAAGGAACAATTGAAGTCTATTGCTAAAAAAGTAAGGAATGAAAGAAGGCGTGCAGAAATGGGAGCAGGAAATGCCTCGCTTACCAATATCCATATAGCAATAACTGGTAACCCTGGAACTGGTAAGACGATGATTGCCAAACGTTTGGGTCAAGTGTTCCGAGCTATGGGTATTCTCTCTAAAGGTCATGTCGTGGAACGTGAACGCAAGACTTTGCTCAATAGTTATGCTAATTCGGCAGGTATCAATATGGACAAGGCGGTGGATGAAGCTATGGGCGGTATCTTGTTTATTGATGAGGCTTATAATTTGATTCCAATGAACACGCCAGGACAGAAAGATGCCGACGGTGTTGCTGCTGTAGAAGCATTGATGACTCGTATGTCTAATGATGCAGGTAAGTTTGTTACGGTTATTGCAGGATATAAGCAAGAAATAGAGGAGTTTATAGCTAATGCAAATCCAGGCTTGTCTCGGCGTTTTACCCATCGCATCCATATAGATGACTATTCTGCAGATGATTTAGTTAAGATATTCAAGCAGCAAGTTGATAAGGGACAGTATCATCTGACACCGGATGCCGAGACTTTGTTGACCAGAAAAATAGAAGAGATGGTTACGACCAAAAGCAAAAATTTTGGTAATGCTGGCACCATCATATCTTTGTTTAATGAAACAATCAGTCGTCAGGCAGACCGATTGCCTTATGATGCTACGTTGGAACAACTTGCAACAATAGAGGCGGAAGATATACCTTACAATCCACCAAAGAAAGTGGATATGTCCGAATGTATGAAGGAGCTGGATTCCCTTGTCGGATTGAAAGCGGTGAAGGAAGCCGTCAGAGAAATGGCGGACACTTTGGTAATAGAGCAGATGAGGGCAAAGGAAAGTGGAAAGTCTGTCAAAATCAACTTGGATCATTATTTGTTTGTTGGTAATCCTGGTACGGGAAAGACTACTGTGGCTCGTATCATGGGCAATATATTCTATTCCTTGGGACTATTGCCGTCTAATAAGGTGGTGGAAGTGACAAGTAAAGACTTGATAGCGCAATATGTCGGTCAAACTGCCGAGAAAACGGCTCAACAGATAGAGCGTTCCTTGGGTGGTATCTTCTTTATTGATGAAGCTTATTCACTTTGTGATAGTGGATTTGGAAAGGATGCAATGCCTGTGCTCTTAACCAAGTTGCTTGATTATAAAGGACGTTTCGTAAGTATAGCTGCTGGTTATCCTAAAGAGATGAAACAATGGCTGGCAACAAATTCAGGGTTGGAGTCTCGTTATACGAGAACAATTCACTTCGAGGACTATACTGCAGATGAGTTGGCGGAAATTTTTAGGAAAATTGTGCTGAAGAATGAGATGCGCATGACGCAGCAGGCTGATGATGCAATGTGCAGATACTTTTCTGATTTGGTATATAATAAGACCATGCATTTTGCTAATGCTCGTGAGGTAAACAACTATTATGATAGAGTAAAACTCAATCAAGGTAGGCGGTTGCGTAAACGTATATATCTACCAAACTTTGATAGGGCGGATTTGCATGTCTTTGAAGCTGATGATATGTTGGTAGAAGATTAATGAAATAAAGTTGTAAATATGGCTAAATGTTATAAGTGTGGTGCAGATATAGATGCTGATAGTCTGTTCTGTGACCAATGCGGGCAAGTACAATATGTCTGTCCTAACTGTCATATCGTTGGCAAGGGACCAGGCAAGTGTTGTGGAAAATGCGGTAGTAAGTTGGTTGAAGCTACTGAAGGGGAGAGTGTTGCCCAAGAGGTTGTTCAACAGGATACTACATCTGTTTATTCAAACACAGTGGCATCGCCGACTCCTTCTGTTCAGCAACCAACTTGCCTGTTTTGTCGTGCAGAGAATATCAAGTTACCATTGTTGGATGGTGCCGTCATAGGTAGAACAAATGGCAATTATGTTTCTGCCCTCTCTAAATGTATATACATATCGGGAACTCATGCAAGATTAAGAAAATTGTCTGATAGTAGATGGGAAATCACAGACTTAGGTTCTCGAAATGGAACCAAGGTTAATGGGATGCCATGTTCGCCAGTGGGAACTTTTTGCATGGGTGATTTAGTTAGAATTGCTTCCTATTATGACTTTATGGTAGAATAGAAAGTAAGAGTCGTTCATTTTTATATTGTGATTTAGATGAAGATAAAGTATGAGGTCGTTAGCGATAAAGGATTGTTGCGGTCAAATAATGAAGATATGGCTCTTGTGTTCGGCGAACTCGTAAGAGATAACTCCGTGTCATTTGCTTTTGAATTGACACCGAATATTCCATTTGCGGCAATTGTGGCAGATGGGATGGGAGGAATGAATGGCGGAGAAGTTGCCTCAGAAATGGCTGCAACTTCTTTTAATGATTTCGTGGAGTTGCTTCCTGTAGACTTGGAAGACAATGCTGTAATTGTGCGTTTAAAAAAGTGGGCAAGAGACGTCGATGCAGAAATAAAGCAAAAAGGTGAGCGAATCCCTTCTTTGCAAAATATGGGAACCACTTTTACGGGATTGTTGGCTTATGGTAATAGCCTCTTTGTCATGAATGTGGGTGACAGTCGAACTTATCGTTATCGGTATGAATGTATGAAACAATTGACAGATGATCATTCCGAAAGAGCAAGGTTGGGTGATGATAGCGTCCCAAGTAATTTAATCTATAATGCATTAGGAACAGGTACGGCGTTCATGGATGTAAAGTCTATGAAGTTAGTCGTTGGTGATAGATATGTAATCTGTTCAGATGGCTTGTCAGACTTGGTTTCTAATGAAGTTATTCATGAATTGTTGGAGCACGGCAGTGGAGCACGGCAGTATGTACAAGCCGCTTTGCAAGCTGGTGGTAAAGATAATGTTACGGTTGTGACAATGGAAGTAATTAGTATGTAAGTGCTTTTGATAATTCTGCCAGTAGATAAACCTAATTATTATCTTGGTGATCAACTGGTGATGGGATGGTAGCTTGAATGGCTATTAATAACATAAAAAATCCCATCACTCTCAGCGAGAGTGATGGGATTGAATGTCTTTTTAGCAAATTGCTCAAGATTACTTGCGGAGACCGAGGGCCTTGATGATGGCACGGTAGCGATTGATATCGCGGTCGTACAAGTAGTCGAGCAAAGCGCGACGCTTTCCTACAAGCTGTGTCAATGCACGTGTTGTAGTATAATCTTTACGGTTCTGCTTAACATGTTCCGTCAAATGAGCAATACGGTATGAGAACAATGCTATCTGGCTCTCAGCTGAACCAGTATCAGAGTTAGACTTTCCGTACTTGCTAAAGATCTCTTCTTTTTTTGCTTTGTCTAAATACATTGCTTAAAAACTTAATAATTGATTGAATAAAATATTGTGCATTTTAAAAATGCGGTGCAAAGTTACAACTTTTTTGTTATTCATGCAAACTTTTCCGATATTTTTTGTAATTTTGCACCCAAATTCATAAAGTACTTAAGGTAAAAAAATGCAAGACATTAGAAACATTGCAGTTATTGCACACGTAGACCATGGTAAGACTACCCTGGTAGACAAGATGATGCTCGCTGGCAAACTCTTCCGTGATGGCCAGGATAACAGTGGCGAAATTCTCGACTCCAACGACTTGGAGCGTGAGCGTGGTATAACCATTCTTTCAAAGAATGTGTCTATTAATTGGAAAGGTACTAAAATCAATATCCTCGATACTCCTGGTCACTCTGATTTTGGTGGCGAGGTAGAGCGTGTACTCAATATGGCGGACGGCTGTCTGCTTCTTGTCGACGCTTTCGAGGGTCCTATGCCTCAGACTCGTTTTGTGCTGCAGAAGGCTTTGCAGTTGGGTTTGAAGCCTATCGTTGTTGTTAATAAGGTGGATAAGCCTAACTGCCGTCCTGAGGAAGTTTACGAGATGGTGTTCGACCTGATGTGCGACCTCAACGCTACTGAGGAACAGCTCGACTTCCCTGTAGTCTATGGCTCTGCCAAGAATGGCTGGATGGCTGAAGACTGGAAGACTCCTACCGACAATATCGACTATCTGCTCGATAAGATTGTAGAGGTCATTCCTGCTCCTAAACAGTTGGAGGGTACACCTCAGCTTCTCATCACCTCTTTGGATTACAGCTCTTATACGGGTCGTATTGCAGTGGGCCGCGTACACCGTGGTACCTTGAAGGATGGTATGAATATCACTATATGCCATCGCGACGGAACTCAGGAGAAGACTAAAATCAAGGAACTCCACACTTTCGAAGGTATGGGACACCAGAAGACCGACCATGTGGATTCAGGTGATATCTGTGCCGTTATCGGTCTGGAGAAGTTCGAGATTGGCGATACCATCTGCGACTTCGAGAATCCTGAGCCTCTTCCTCCTATTGCTGTCGATGAGCCTACCATGAGTATGCTCTTCACCATCAACGACTCACCTTTCTTCGGTAAGGAAGGCAAGTTCTGTACCTCCCGTCACATTCAGGACCGTCTGAATAAGGAGTTGGAGAAGAACCTTGCCCTTCGTGTACAGCCATACGAGGATTCTACTGATAAGTGGATTGTCAGCGGACGTGGTGTGCTCCATCTCTCTGTGCTTATCGAGACAATGCGTCGCGAGGGCTACGAGCTTCAGGTAGGTCAGCCACAGGTTATCTATAAGGAGGTCGACGGTGTGAAATGTGAGCCTGTAGAGGAGTTGACCATCAATGTTCCAGAGGAGTTTGCCTCTAAGATGATTGATATGGTGACACGTCGTAAGGGCGATATGACCTCTATGCTCAACATGGGCGACCGTGTGGATATCGAGTTCGATATTCCTTCACGTGGTATCATCGGTCTTCGTACCAATGTGCTGACAGCTTCGCAGGGCGAGGCCATTATGGCACACCGCTTCAAGGAGTATCAGCCTTATAAGGGCGAGATCAGCCGCCGTAGCAACGGTAGCATGATAGCTCTGGAGACAGGTACCGCCTATGCTTATGCCATTGATAAGCTGCAGGATCGTGGGAAGTTCTTCATCGACCCAGGTGAGGAGGTTTATGCAGGTCAGGTAGTGGGCGAGCATGTTCACGAAAACGACTTGGTCATCAATGTTACTAAGGCCAAGCAGTTGACCAACGTACGTGCGTCTGGTTCTGATGACAAGGCTCGCGTGATTCCTAAGACCGTGATGAGTCTTGAGGAATGCCTTGAGTACATCCGCGAGGACGAGTATGTGGAGGTCACACCAAAGAACATGCGTATGCGCAAGGTTATCCTTGACCACTTGGAGCGCAAGCGCAGCAACAAAGATTAAGCTATAGCTTTAATATAAATGGAGTTAAAAAATCCTCTTGAAGTCAGCCTTGGTTGACCAAGGAGGATTTTTTTCTTTTCGCTAAAACATGTCCGTATGATGAAGGTGTTTTCGTTTTTCAGGAAGTTTGCTTTGCCCTGTTCCCTTGTCTTGGGAGCCTTGGGGTATTTGATTTTTGCCAATGTTTCTTTCTTGCAGCCATTGGGTGATGCGGTGGGTCCACGCCTTGTTGAACTCATGCCGGTGGTGCTTTTTGCCCTGTTGTATGTTACCTTCTGCAAGATAGAGATTAAGGAGATGAAGCCTAAGGCATGGCATTTCGTGTTGCAGCTCATCCGCACCTCCTTGGCATTGTTGATGGTGATTGCCATCTGTCTTTTTGGTAAGAATTACGAGGCGAAGGTCATCCTCGAAGGAGCCTTTATTTGTTTCATCTGTCCTACGGCAGCTGCTGTGGCGGTAGTGACCGAGAAGTTGGGAGGTAGCATAGGTTCCCTCACCACCTATACCGTGATAGCCAATATTTTCACAATGATTATTATTCCTTCTCTTTTCCCGATGGTAGAGAAGGGAGCCGATGTGTCATTTCTCTATATGAGTATGATGGTGTTCCGCAATGTCACCACCGTGCTGGTGGTTCCCTTGTTGCTTGCCCTGCTGAGTCGCAAGTTCCTGCCCCGTTTTGTTGATAAGGTGAAGAGTGTGAAAGACTTGGGATTCTATATGTGGTGTTTCAACCTGACGATACTCATGGGTGAAACTCTGCGCAACTTCCTTCATGCCACCGTTTCGGGTTGGATACTTGCCCTGTTGCTCTTCGTGCCGCTGCTTGTTTGCCTCATCCAGTTTGCCATAGGTAAGGCTGTGGGGCGCCATTGGGATGCGAGCATCAGTGGCGGTCAGGCTTTGGGTCAGAAGAATACGATTGTGGGCATTTGGCTCACACTTACCTTCCTTAATCCTCTTGCTGCCGTGGCTCCTGGTGCTTACGTGGTGTGGCAAAACTTAGTCAACGGTTGGCAACTATGGTATAAAGAGAAGTATGGTCACCTGAAATGGTGATGGGGTTATCAAAAAGAATTATCGACGAACAGTTAGCTTATAACCCTGAGTAAGGTAACTGTAATCCACAGATTAGTTATATGAGGTCTTCGGTTTTATTACCTCCTATAACCGCACATCAACTGTTGTGCGGCTGCATATCAGTTGTTGTGTAGCCTTCCGACAGTTGTTGTACTCCTTTCCATCAGTAGTTGTGCAGAGTCTTCGGTCTTTGTTAGCAATATGGTCTTTGATTGTTAGCCATTGAATCAAGTTTTGTATTTCTTTTGTTTTTTGCTGCATATTTTTCTCTTTAGAGGTATGAAATAGATCGAAATCTTTACAGTTTCGTGTTTTATAGTGTTTTTCGATGATAATCCACCATGAAAAGACGATAATCCACATATGAAAAACCATTTATCACTACTTTTGCCGCAGCTTTTCAATATACAAACAAGAGATAACTAATAATTAAAACATTCATCAAAAAACTAAATCATGTACAGAATGACAAAACGTTTATGCCGCATGATGCTTGTATTGTTGGGCTTGATTGTTGCTTGCCCGTCAATATGTGTGGCAGCTCAAACCGTAGTGGCATCATGGGGCTTCTCACAAGGATGGGAAGCATCGAGTAATGGAAGTGTAGTAACTTATACACCAGATGGTAGTGGGTGGACTGCACTTACAAATACCGCATGGAAAACTAAGCAACCCGTATTTTTGCCAAATACTTGTAATGGTGTTTTGGATCAGTACAAACTTACGCTGAAGACCAGTGATGGAAAGTGGGAGGTGAAGCAAAGTAAAGATAGTTACTTGTTGCGCCTTAACACAGCATCTATCAATAAGTTTACCTCCAAGGCCGACTATCATGATGCTTCTAAGCACGATCAATACTTTGAAGTGAGCTTTCCGACAGTAAGTCTTCATAATGTGAAGTTGAACTTCTCGATAGGGGATGGGTCGAGTAGTTCTACACCCTTTGGCGTAGCTTATTCAGTGGATGGAGGAGTCACATGGAAAATTCTCGACGACTATGTGAGTGGAAGCCATTGGAATACCTATGTAGATGCGAAATATGACCTCGATGCTGATGATAAGGAGAGCGTGATAGTTCGTCTTTTCATTACCAAAGCAACGAAAAACAGTAACTACAATCTGAAATACGTGAATATTCTTGCCGATGACCATGAGGCTCCAAAGTTTCTAACAAGTCGTCCTGCTGATATGCAGACTCATGTAGCTACGAAAGGTTTTATAGTAATCGACTTCAATGAGAGTGTGCAACTGGCAGAGGGTGCGATGGCAAAACTCACTAACGTTGCAACCAATAAGACGACAGCGATAGAACCCATTGTTAATGGTAATAGCTTGCGTTTTGCCTATTCTTCGCTTGCTAAGAGTAGTACGTATCGTTTTGAGTTGCCTGCGAATACAGTTATTGACCTTTCTGGTAATGTAAGCGGAGAAGCCGTAAAGTTCAGCTTTACCACAGCAGATACCGATCCTATTGCAGCTCCTGTTATTGAGAGTAAAAACCACTTATGGTATAACAAACCTGCTGGTTATTGGGAGGAAGCACTCCCATTGGGAAATGGTCGTCTTGGTGTTATGCATTCGGGTAGTGTAGCCTGTGACACACTGCAACTCAATGAAGACACCTTCTGGGATCAGGGACCTAACACCAATTACAATTCCCATGCACTGGGAGTGTTGAAGCAAGTACAACAAGGTATTTTCAATAAAAATTATGCTTCGGTGCAGAATCTTGCTATCACCAATTGGATGTCACAAGGGTCTCATGGAGCAAGCTATCGTGCGGGTGGTGTGATGCTTATCGGATTCCCTGGTCAGCGCTTCGATGATATGGAAGGAGCCCAAACCGAGAATGCTGTTGATGCACAGGGCTATGTACGCTATTTGGACATGAATACAGCCACGAGTCATGTGGAATATCATATAAAGAATGTGGGATATAAGCGCACGGTGTTCACATCGTTTAAAGATAATGTGACGGTAGTACGTCTTGAGGCCGACCAGGCAGGAAAACTCGATTTCAACGTATCTTATGCAGGTTGTAACAAAACGAATATCGAAAAACTTATTTCCAACGAACTGTATGACAGTCGTACCATCAAGGCAGTGATGGGTCCAGCTCGCAACCAATGCGAAAATGTGGATAACAAGTTGCAACTCTGTACATATATTCGGGTGATAGATTGTGATGGTAGTATCGATGACGACCTGACTACTATCTATGGACAAGGTACGGCAGGTGCTGCAACCAATGCTCCCCGATTGAATATCACAGGAGCCACCCATGCTACCATCATTATATCGCAGGCAACAAACTTCAAAAAGTACAATGATGTGAGTGGTGATGCAAACGCTGCAGCTCTCACCTATTTGCAGGATTACGAGGCAAGTGGGAAGGATTATGCTACGACACTGGCCGACCACAAAGCTATATATAAGAATCAGTTTGACCGAGTAGACCTTACTCTCCAAGGCAATGCAGTACAAGAGGCTAAGGATACAGAACTTCGCATCAAGGAATTTCACAAAACGTCCGATCCGCAGCTTGCTGCTAACTACTTCCAGTTTGGGCGTTATCTTCTTATTTCCTCTTCGCAGCCAGGTACGCAACCTGCCAACTTGCAGGGAATATGGAATCCTGATGCACGCCAATACCCTGCCTGGGATTCCAAATATACCTCTAACATCAATGTGGAGATGAATTACTGGCCTGCAGAGGTTACTAACCTTGCAGAATGCCATGAGCCATTTGTAGAGATGGTGAAAGATGTAAGTGTGACAGGAGCCGAAACCGCACAAAAGATGTATGGCGCACGTGGATGGGCACTGCATCATAACACCGATATTTGGCGTACTACGGGTGCTGTAGATAATGGTACGGTAGGAGTATGGCCAACCTGTAATGCTTGGTTCTGTTCACATTTGTGGGAACGTTACCTTTTCTCTGGAGACAAACAGTATCTTGCTGAGGTGTATCCATTGATGAAAGGCGCTGCCGAGTTCTTCCAGGATTTTCTTGTGAAAGATCCCGAAACAGGTTATATGGTAGTCTGTCCAAGCAACTCTCCAGAAAACCATCCAGGCATTGGCAAATTCAAAAAGAGTGATGGAAACATGGCAAGTATAGCTCTTTTTGGTGGTGTGGCAATGGATAATGAAATGGTGTACGACCTCTTGAAGAATACGGCTCTTGCAGCTCGTGCTTTGGATAAAGATATCTCTTTTGCTGATGCCCTCGATGATTTGAAATCGAAGATTACCCCATGGAGAATAGGTAAGTACGGACAGGTGCAGGAATGGCAGGAAGACTGGGATAAGGAAACGTCATCCCATCGTCATCTCTCACATCTCTGGGGTGCCTATCCTGGCAATCAGGTATCTCCTTACGAGAATCCTACGCTCTATCAGGCTGTTCTTAAGAGTCTTATAGGACGTGGAGATGCAGCTCGTGGCTGGTCCATGGGATGGAAAGAGGCCATGTGGGCTCGTATGCTTGATGGCGACCATGCCATGAAGATTCTGAAGAATCAGCTTGTTTTGCTCGATCCTAATGTCACTATAGCTTCTTCGGATGGAGGATCTTATGCCAATATGTTTGATGCTCACCCTCCATTCCAGATTGATGGCAACTTCGGTGCTACTGCTGCCATTGCTGAGATGCTTGTACAGTCGCATGCGGGATTCTTGCACATCCTTCCTGCCTTGCCTTCTGAATGGAAAGCTGGTGGCGAGGTTAAGGGCCTTCGTTCACGTGGTGGATTTGTGGTGACCGACCTTCAATGGGCTGATGGTAAAATTGTGAAGTTGACGATTAAGTCTACCATTGGCGGAAATCTTCGCCTGCGTTCAGCATCACCTCTTTACAAGACCGGTGGTGTTGCTCTTAAGACAGCAGAAGGTAATAATACCAATGTGTTGATGCAGCCTTATGGAATGCCAGAACCTATCGTGAAAGATAAGAGTAAGATTCCAGCAACCCTGCTTGAAGATACCTACCTCTATGATATCCCAACTCAGGCTGGAGAGGAAATCATGCTTGTGAGTAGCACTACAGGTATTGTAGATGTATCAGTCGATAAGCCTTTTCCAGGCAACCATCATGTCCGCTATAACCTCAGCGGTCAACAAGTAGACAAAAGTTATCATGGTATTGTGATAAAAGATGGGATTAAATATGTGCAGTAAAGCAAAGATAAGGGTCTCGTGCAATACGTCATATATTTGATGGCTAAGTAAGCTACTTATCTATCATATAGAGGGTGTGTCATAAGTCTGTGACGCACCCTTTTTTGTGTGTCGGGCATGACACTAACCTAACTGGTTCAATTCCAGTCGCAGGTATTTACCGCCAAGCGAAGCGAATGGCAAGTCGTTGACAGTAATGTCAAGGATGAAGGAAGCCAATAGCGAGACTATCGAGCCTACGAACAGAAACTTGGTATAAGGCTAAATGGGAAAGGATAAGACTGCAAAACAAGTTGAAGTCCGAATGGTAAACGTATTCCCCAAAACAGTAAACCAAGAGGTTGTGAAGTCGGCAGGTTAGTGCCTTACCCCGAGAGGCCCATCCAGCGTGTCAACACACGTGCGATAAAAAGTTTATGGATGGGAGTCAGCTGAGTCCATAGTAGGTATCTCACCAATCCCGAAGGGACTAATGTATATATAGTGCAAATCGCTGTAAGCAATGCGTTGATAGTTCGGAAGTGAGGTATGACGTATATGAAAGAACCGTAATCTTTCAAAGTCGGAAGTAACGAGAACGTTTCATCGTAAATTTACAAGCAGAACGAAAAGCAGCAAATGGAATTAGTAAACGAGATTGTAGAAGCAAGAAACTTCTGGGAAGCCTGGATGTCTGTCAGGCGTAACAAAGGTGCTGCCGGCATAGATAAGATGTCGGTAGATATACTTGACGTGTATATGCCCCAGCATATGGATGAGATAAAGCAGTCCATATGTCGAAAGCAATACAAGCCATCCCCCGTAAGACGTGTATTTATCCCCAAACCCAATGGCAAGCAACGTCCCTTGGGCATCCCTACAGTAGTAGACCGCGTGGTGCAACAGGCGACCGCCCAAGTGCTAAACCGCATCTATGAACCACTGTTTAGTGAGCATAGTTATGGTTTCAGACCGAATCGCAGTTGCCATCAGGCAATCAACCAAGCATTGGACTACTTGAATGCAGGGTATGAGTGGGTAGTGGACTTTGATATAGAGAAGTACTTTGACACGGTCAATCACGAGAAGCTAATTTCAATCCTACGTGAGCAGGTCAATGATTCTGCCACTCTCCATCTAATTCGCTCGTTCCTAAAGTCGGGTGTAATGGAGGGAGGTCTTGTCAGTGCGACCACAGAGGAAGTTCCCCAAGGTGGTTGCATATCCCCAATTCTGTCCAACATTTACCTTGACAAGCTCGACAAGGAACTCGAAAGTCGAGAGTTACGCTTTGTCCGTTATGCGGATGACTTTGATATATTTGTCAAGAGCGAAAGGTCAGCGGATAGGGTAATGGCATCGGTGAGTCGTTGGCTCGAATCAAAACTAAGGCTCAAAGTAAGCGCAACGAAGACCAAGGTGGTCAGACCCACAAAGAGTGTATTCTTGGGTTTTACATTTTGGAAAAACACGAGAGGTTGGGAATGCCGACCTACAGATGCAGCCAAGGAGAAGTTGGAGACCAAGGTGAAGCAGGTTTTAGTTCGCAAGAGAGCAACTGCTCAACCAATGTCATACATCTTCACAAAATTAAATCAAGTCATAAGAGGATGGGTTAACTATTACTACGTAGGTAGTATGGCGACTTATCTCCGAGATGTATTTGGACCTTGGTTACGTCACAAGGTTAGAGTGGTCATTGTAAAGCAATGGAAGAAATGCAGTACTATCTACAAGAATCTACTGAAGATAAAGTCAATCATCAAGAGTAGAATCACAGACGATGTAATTTATCAAGCTTCAATGACAAGGTTAGGTTGGTACCGACAGTGCGGACTATCCACCATAAACTATCTTCTCTGCCCCCAAATGTTAGCGTTACCGAGAGTTAATAGGACAGATAAAAGCAAGAGCCGACCAGGCTTGGTCGACCCTTATGCTTTGTATCAGAGTTTGCGTTCTCCTATATGTATGTAGCGCCGTATACGAGACCCGTACGTACGGTGCAATGAGAGGTGCTGGGGGTAACTCCCCACATCTACTCTTTTGTTGCTCAATGTTGGTATAGCTGCGGATAGTTCAGTCCATTCTTATTTCGGATGGAGTTACTCCCATGGCTTTTTTAAAGCAACGGCTAAAATATTTAGGATCAGAGAAACCGCAACGATAGGCTATTTCTGATACGTTGAGGCTCTTTTTTTCAAGGAGCATTTGGCGAGCTGCGTTCAATCGGATGTCAAGAATGAAGTTGTTGGGGGTGCAGTCCAACTCTTTCTTCATAATTATATATAAAGAGGAGCGACTCGTACACATTTCCTTGGCAATGAAATCTACATTCAGGTCGGCGTCGGATAAGTGTTCGAGGACAATTTTTTCCACTTTAGATCTGAAGGTAGATGACTCGATGGAATCTGTGTTAGCGGGTTCTTTAGCATTGTGGTCTATCATGTCTGCCACTCTCACCTTGATGTATTCCATCTTTTCGCCAGCAGAGAGTTTCAGAGTTTTTATCTCATTCTGCAATCGCCGTATGTATCTATACAGTCTGAATGAAAGTACGCATGCAATAAGTATGAGTCCTCCATAAAGCATCCAGGCTATAGGACGTTCGTTGAAATAAGGAGTGCGGTGAATAGTGACAAATGTCTCATTGTCACACCAGATTCCGTCTCCGTTAGTCGACTTGATCTTTAGGCGGAATGTACCTGCAGGGATGTTAGAGAGATTAATATGGTTCTCGGTTGTATACATCCAGTGGGTATCTACACCTTCAAGCATATATGCATATTGTATATGCTCATTCTTGTTAAGGTCGATGGCAGCAAACGAAATTCTCAGACTTTTCTCTTGGGGCGATAGTTCTATATGAGAAGGAACGTCAAAAAGTATTTTGGGCACGAAGTTACTTTTTCTTATAGTCTTTTCATTGATTGTCAATGCGCCTTGTGTCGTACCGAAGAATATCGTATGGCTTTCTGAGACGTAGAGAGGTTTTGCTTCAGAGAAGGAGAAATGGCCCGTGAAGAGACTTTCTGAATAGTTGGTGAACGAACGTTTCTTGGGGTTATACTTCATCAGGCAGTATTCTGATACCAGCCATATCATGCCTTGTGCGTCCTCACACATGTTGAGTACCACGTCAGACATCATACCATTTTCGGTCGTTAGTGCCGAAAATTTGAGATGATGAGTGTGAAGGCTTTCCTTTTCTATGATATTTAAGCCCCCGCCATAAGTTGCTACATATATCGTTCCGTCGTTAGAACGTAGTAGTGCCATAGCTTGATTGTTGCTGATAGACAGAGGGTCGGCAGGTATTCGCTTGTTTTGTAAAAACCGAATCTTTTGTACATTTTTATCTATATGAGCAGTAAAGATACCATGATTGGTGGCAAGTAGTAATGTACTGTCTGGAGTCAGAAGCATGTCGTATATGGAATTTGCCTCCTTGGGGAATTGTAAACCATGATTTCTATTGATGAACTTAGGCCTGTCGCTCCACGGATTCTCGATAATGTTGAGTCCACCATTGAATGTTCCTACGAGGATTCTGCCTGATGGGTCTTCTTTTATGGCATACACATTGTTGCAACTGATGCTGTTAGAGTTGGCTTTCTGAGTAAATGACTTTACAGAGAAACTTCCGTCTTTTGATTCTCTTAGTCTGAGAAGTCCGTTAGGCTTTGTGCCAATCCATAGAAAACCATGTGAGTCTTGCAACATGGAATACACACTTGCACCGAATGACATTCTTGTCTTCGATATATTCCCATTCTTGGTAAGGTAGCCTATTGGTAAGCCCTTTGTGGTACATATCCTGACGAAACCATTCTTGTCGGCTATGAATATGCGGTTTTCTTTGTCGCAGAACAAGGATCGTATCACCTCCTCTCCATGATGGCTAAACTTGGTAGGACCTACTTTTTCCTTTCCGAAAAAGAGTCGATCGAGTCCTCGGTGGGTGTATATCCAATAGCCTCCTTGTCTGTCTTTATACAATATGCGTGTTTCTATATCCTTGTATTCGGGTAGAGAACTGATGATTGCTGTCTGTTGTGGGGTGGGGCGAAAGCGATCACCTTTGTCTGTCTTCTTGTTTTTTAGTGCAACAAACTTCTTTTCGTTAGTCTTGAATAGATAATAACCGTCGGGGCACTTGCATAGGATGTCTCCTCCTTTCGTTTCGCGAATAAAGTAGATGCGATTAGTGATTAGTGGACAATTATCTCCCTGTCTGGCCTTGAAATTGGAAAAGGAGTATCCATCGTATCGGCTCAGTCCGTTCCATGAACTAATCCATATATAGCCTTTACTATCTTGAGTGACGCAAGTGATGAGGCTTTGGGGTAGTCCGTCGCTTTCTGTAAAATGCTTTATGCTTGTCGATGCGTTTACATCAACAAGCATAAGTGAAAGGATAAGCGTAATAAAAAATATATGTATTCTCATGTTTTTTTGTGTTTCCATTTTGGTGTCGCAAGTTTAGAAGTTGTTGTTAAAGAAGATATCTAACTTCCGCATTTGCGAAAGATGTGTTTATGATTATAACACAAGAAGTCTACTCATGGTTCTTTGGAAAGGTTGTGCCCAATGGAAGTGTTTATTCCTGAGTAGGATAAATGAGGTTTTCTTCCTTGATGCAGTTGAGTACTTCCTGCAAGTATTTCCTTGACTCATATTTTGCCATAGGAAGGTCGTGGAGCAGATAGTTGCCGCAGTCTTTTGCAGCCTGACCGGGAATCTCTCCCTCAAAGTCGGCAATGAACTTAAAGGTGTGCTTCATCAACTCTACGATGTCCTTGCTCTCCAGGTCGCCACGTATCAGCAGGTAGTTGCCTGTAAGGCAACCCATTGGTCCCCAATAGATAATACGGTCTTTCCACTCTTCGTCATTGCGAAGATAAGTAGCAGCCAGATGCTCTATGGTATGAATGGCACCATTGTGCAGACAGGGTTCCTGGTTGGGAACCTTCATGCGGATGTCGAAGGTGGTTACTGTTTCTCCGCCTACCTCGTCTTTGCGGCTGACGTAGATGCCGCGGAGCAATTTGTTGTGATTGATAGTGAAACTGGGTATCTTGTTCATTTCTTTTTAATGTTTGGTATTTAATGTTTAGTGTTTAATTTCAAGTCCACAAAGGCATTTGTCTTAACTCCTTAACTCCTTAACTCCAGAAAAATCTTCTTATAATCTTTCCAGGAAAGCCTTGGTGACTTGGAAGGAACCTTCAGCCATTTTGGCCCAGAAGTCGAAGTACTGCTGAGCCTTGGTGTCCTTGAGAGGCACATCGCTGATGATGCGGAAGGAGATGAAGGGAGTCTGATAGATATGGCAGGTCTGAGCGATGGAACAGCTCTCCATATCCACAGCCATAGCCTGTGGAAAATGGTCGAGGATGGAGCGCATCTTCTCCTTGCTGTCTACAAACCACTCACCGCTGACTATCTGTCCGGCATGAATCTTAGGGTGGATGTTGCCCGGATCGTCATTGACAGAGAGTGCTTTCTCTACATATTCAGATGGTGTGGCAAAGGTGGCAGGCATACCGAGAATCTGTCCGAAGGCACATTCCTCACCACAGTAGGCGTCATGGTAGACACATTCGGTAGAGACCACTACCTCTGTAACGTTGAGGCTGATGTCGGCTCCACCTGCCACACCCGTCGAGATGACGAGGTCGGGATGATAGCCGTCTATCATCTCCACGGCACCTATGGCACTGTTCACCTTTCCTATGCCGCATTGCTGCATGATGACTTCGTTGTCTCCGATGGTGCCTGTCACGAAGTCTTTATGGTTCCTGTGCTCAGTCTTGCTGTCGCTGAGCAGCGTCTTGAGTTGCGCGAACTCCTTGTCCATCGCAACGATAATTCCTATTTTCATACTGTAAAAATGCTATTTGGAACAAATTAGGATGCAAAAATACAAAAAATATCTTATCTGTGGCATTCCTTATAAGAGAAAATTACTATCTTTGCACGAGAAAATATAAACGTTTATATAAGATAATGAAATTTTTGAAGAAATATCTGCTTGACATTTTAGCAGTGGTCATGTTTGCGGTTATCTCTTTCGTGTATTTTATGCCAGCCGACATAGATGGCCGCATCCTGTATCGTCATGATGCCTCAGCCGGTGTGGGCGCAGGACAGGAGAGATCGCAGTTCGAGAAGAAAACCGGTGAGGAAACACGTTGGACCAACTCCATCTTCGGAGGTATGCCGACCTATCAGATGGCACCTTCCTATAAGAGTGGTGCGGTGCTGAAACAGGCTTCCAACTTCTATCATCTGTGGTTGCCCGAAAATGTGTGGTATGTCTTTGCCTATCTCTTAGGATTCTATATCCTGCTGAGGGCTTTCGATTTCCGACAGTCGTTGGCAGCCTTGGGCTCCATCATCTGGGCATTCTCGTCCTACTTCTTTATCATCATTGCGGCAGGACATATCTGGAAGGTCATGGCTTTGGCCTATCTGCCTCCGATGATAGCCGGTATCGTGTTGGCTTACAGGGGAAAATACCTTTGGGGACTGCTCGTTACCGCCATCTTTACCGCCTTTGAGGTCTATGCCAACCATGTACAGATGACCTATTATTACCTCTTTATCATCCTCTTCATGGTGATTGCCTTCTTGGTGGATGCCATCCGCAAGAAGGAGATGGTACGTTTCGGCAAGGCTACAGCGGTTTGCTTCGCCGGTGCTGCCATAGGTATCTGTCTCAATCTGTCCAACCTGTATCATACATGGCAGTATGGGCAGGAGACCATGCGAGGAAAGAGTGAGTTGGTAAAGAAGAATGCTGCCAATCAGACCGACAGCGGACTGGACCGCGACTATATCACACAGTGGAGTTATGGTATCGACGAAACCTGGACGCTCCTCATCCCTAATGCCAAGGGCGGAGCCTCTGTGCCTTTGAGCCAGAGCCAGACAGCCATAGAGAAAGCCGATCCCAACTTCATGCAGGTATATCAGCAGTTGGGCCAGTACTGGGGCGACCAGCCAGGTACCAGTGGCCCGGTATATGTAGGAGCCTTTGTGATGATGCTCTTCATTCTGGGACTCTTTATCGTGAAGGACCCTATGAAGTGGGCACTCTTGGCAGCCACCATTCTGAGTATCCTCCTCTCTTGGGGTAGGAACTTCATGCCGTTTACCGATTTCTTCCTCGACTATGTGCCGATGTATGCCAAGTTCCGAACCGTGGCTTCCATCCTCGTGATAGCCGAGTTTACCATTCCTCTTTTGGCCATGATGGCATTGAAGCGCATTGTGGATGAGCCTGAACTGCTTGCCAAGAAGATGAAGCTCGTATACGTCAGCTTCGGACTGACAGCCGGTTTCTGTGCCCTTTTTGCCTTGATGCCTGGCACTTTCTTCAGCGACTTTGTGTCGGCTGGCGAGTATCATGCCCTGCAGCAGATTCCAGAGGAGTATCGCATTCCATTGATGAGCAATCTGACAGAGATGCGACAGGCAGTATTCTCTGCCGACTGTTGGCGCTCGTTCTGGATCATCGTCATCGGTACAGCCTTTCTCTTCCTTTACAAGATGAGAAAAGTGGGTGCCGAGGTGATGATAGCCGGTATTGCCATCCTGTGCCTCGTAGATATGTGGTTGGTCAACAAGCGTTACCTTTACGACGATATGTTTGTGGAGCAGACGGTACGCAATGCTCCTCAGCGCATGACCGAGACCGACAAACTTATCCTGTGCGACAAGTCGCTCGACTACCGTGTGCTCAATCTCGCATCGAATACTTTCAATGAGAACGAGACCTCTTACTATCACAAGAGTATCGGAGGCTATAGCGCTGCCAAGCTGCGCCGCTATCAGGAGATGATAGATGCCTATATCGCCAACGAGAAGAACAAGGTATGGAACAGCGTGGCTGAGGCTGGAGGCGATATGACCAAGGTGAAGGGCGACAGCCTCTTCCCTGTGCTCAATATGCTCAACACCAAGTATTTCATTATGCCTCTGCAGGCAGGACAGACGGTGCCTGTGCAGAACCTTTATGCCTACGGCAACGCATGGTTTGTTGACAAGGTGAATTATGTGAACAATGCCAACGAGGAGATAGCCGGTGTGGGCAAGTACAACCTGCGTCATGAGGCTGTGGCTGATGCCAAGTTCAAGGAGCAGTTGGGACAGAGTGTTCCGCAGGACGATACATCTATTGTCAGACTGACACAATACAAACCCAACAATCTGGTCTACGAGGTCAACTCCAACAAGGGTGGAGTCGTGGTGTTCTCTGAGATCTACTATCCCGGATGGACAGCCACTGTCGACGGACAGACCGCAGAGCTGGGACGTGTGAACTATATTCTTCGTGCCATTCAGGTGAAGCCTGGCAAGCATACGGTGGTGCTCGACTTCCATCCCGCTTCGCTCCGCAAGACCGAGACGGTGGCTTATGTAGGGTATGGCATCCTCGTACTCCTTATTATAATAGGTATAGTAGTGGAGATGAAGAAGAGAAAGAAGGAAGATGCAGTTTAGGACTGAGGTAGATATAGCAAAGGCCGACTTCGAGATACAGCCGGCAGAGCGTATGCTCTTTGTGGGCAGTTGCTTTGCCGACCGCTTGGGGCATCGCTTCGTGGAGAACCGCTTCCGGGCTACGGTCAATCCCTTTGGGGTGATGTACAATCCGGCAAGCATCCTGCATACGGTAGAGAAAAGTCTTCAGGTCAGTCCGCGCGTAGCGGTCTTCACCTTAGGCACCAACCATGTCTATGTGCTCAAGGAGACGGGCGAGATAGTGGACAACTGCCAAAAGCGGCCGCAACGTCTTTTCGATGAGCGCGAGCTTTCGGTAGACGAGTGTTCCGATTACCTGCAGCAGGCTGTCGACTTGCTGAAGGATGTCAGGCAGAAGAGCGGGCAGAGTGGGGAAGACCTGAAGGTCGTCATCACCGTGAGTCCCATCCGATACGCCAAGTATGGTTTTCATGGCAGCCAGCTCTCCAAGGCCACCCTGCTGCTTGCCGCCGACCGGTTGGTGAGGCAGAATCCAGGCATCGTGAGCTATTTCCCAGCCTATGAGCTGATGAACGATGAGCTGCGCGACTACCGTTTCTACGAGGAAGACATGCTCCATCCTTCCAGTCAGGCGGTGGAGTTTATCTGGCAGCGCTTCCGTGCCGCCTATTTCGGCAGGGCTGCAGAACAGTTCCTCGAAGACTGGCGCCCCATTCGTGAGGCTCACGGTCATAAGCCCTTCCATCCCGACAGCGAGACGCATCAGCGCTTCCTTGCCAAGACGGAGGAAATGGAAAGAAGATTCAATGAGAAATATTTTAATTCATAGAATATGACATATACTATTGAAAAGGTAACCACACTGATAGGTGCGCGTCGTTATGGTGACAGAGACGGCAATGTAGGATTTATCCTTACCGACAGCCGTTCGCTCTGTTTTCCGGAGGAAACTCTGTTTTTCGCTCTCAAGTCAGAGCGTAATGACGGTCACAACTATATTCCAGAGTTGTATCGCCGTGGTGTTAGAAATTTCGTAGTTTCCCAGGTACCTAAGGGATATGCCTCCGATTATCCAGAGGCCAACTTCCTCAAGGTGGTCAACACGTTGGAGGCTCTCCAGCGCCTGGCAGAACGTCATCGTGACGAGTTCAACATTCCTATTGTGGGCATTACGGGTTCCAATGGCAAGACGATGGTCAAGGAGTGGCTTCATCAGCTGCTCTCGCCCAGCATGTTTGTCACACGAAGCCCACGCAGCTACAATTCCCAGATAGGTGTGCCCCTCTCAGTATGGTTGCTCAACGAGCAGACTCAGGTGGGAGTCTTCGAGGCTGGTATCAGTCAGCCCGGCGAGATGCTGGCGCTTCGCGACATCATCCAGCCCACCATTGCTGTGCTTACCTACTTGGGCGCAGCCCATCAGGAGAACTTCGAGTCGTTGGAGGCAAAGTGCCGTGAGAAGATCATCCTCTTCCACGATGCCGAGACTATCGTTTATAATGGCGATGACAAGACAGTGAGCGGAGTGGTCAACGAGTATAAGGACTATAAGGGTGAGAAACTCTTCTGGTCGTTCCGTGACACTAAGGCTCCTTTCTTTGTGAAGAATGTGGAGAAGAAGGGCAACCTCTCTATCATCACCTATATATATAAAGGTGAGGAAGACAGTTATTCGCTGCCTTTCATCGATGAGGCTTCCGTCACCAACTCTATCATTGCCGCTGTCGTCTCACGCCGCCTGGGTCTTTCGGCCGAGGAACTCGACAAGCGCATGGCATTGCTCGAGCCTGTCGCCATGCGATTGGAGGTGAAGGAGGGACAGCATGGCTGCACCCTTATCAACGATAGCTACAACTCGGATATCAACTCGCTCGACATCGCGCTCGATTTCATGAGCCGCCGTCCCGACCATAAAGGCCGCCGACATACCTTGATACTGAGCGATATCTTCCAGAGTGGAGAGTCGGCAAAGGACCTGTATCACGAGGTAAGCGATCTTTGTCGCAAGCGTGGTGTGGTCAAGTTTATCGGCATCGGTCCTCAGCTCTGCTCACAGAGCGATGAGATTCAGATATCAGAGAAGTTCTTCTTCAGCAATGTGGAGGAGTTTATCGACAGCGAGGTGTTCAAGTCTTTGCGCGATGAGGTCATCCTGCTCAAGGGCGCACGCCAGTTTGGTTTCGACCAGCTCACCGAGCTCTTGGTACGCAAGGTGCATGAGACCACGCTCGAGGTGAACCTCAATGCTGTGGTAGCCAACCTGAACTACTATCGCTCGTTTATGAAGCCCGAGACCAAGTTGGTCTGCATGATCAAGGCCGACGGCTATGGAGCGGGAGCAGTGGAAATAGCCAAGACCCTGCAGGATCACCGTGTGGACTATCTTGCCGTGGCTGTTGCCGATGAAGGTGTGACGCTTCGCAAGAACGGTATCACCAGCAATATCATGATCATGAATCCAGAGATGACCGCCTTCAAGACCATGTTCGATTATGATCTTGAGCCCGAGGTTTACTCTTTCCGTCTGCTCGACGCCCTTATCAAGGCTGCCGAGAAAGAGGGAGTCACAGGTTTCCCTGTGCATATCAAGTTGGATACCGGCATGCACCGCCTGGGCTTCGATCCCGAGAACGATATGGAGGAGCTGATAGGCCGACTGAAACATCAGAACGCCATCATCCCTCGCAGCGTGTTCTCTCACTTCGTGGGAAGCGATGATGACAGCTTCGATGCATTCTCTGCCCATCAGTTCGAGCTCTTCGACAAGGGCAGCAAGCAGCTGCAGGCTGCCTTCGACCATAAGATATTGCGTCATATCTGCAATTCGGCGGGTATCGAGCATTTCCCAGAGCGCCAGTTGGATATGTGCCGTTTAGGATTGGGACTCTATGGCATCAACTCTCGCAACAATGAGACCATCAACTGCGTGAGCACGCTGAAGACCACCATCCTGCAGATGCACCACATCAAGGCTGGTGAGAGCGTGGGTTATAGCCGCAAGACGATTCTGGACAAGGACAGCGTCATCGCTGCCATCCCTATCGGCTATGCCGATGGCTTGAACCGCCGTTTGGGCAACCGTCATGCCTTCTGTCTTGTCAACGGACAAAAGGCAGAGTATGTAGGCAACATCTGTATGGATGTGGCGATGATCGATGTGACGGGCATCGACTGCAAGGAGGGCGACAGCGTGGAGATCTTTGGTGAACATCTGCCTGTCCAGACTCTCAGCGATATCCTGGAGACCATTCCTTACGAGGTGCTGACCACCATCAGCAATCGTGTGAAGAGGGTATATTATCAGGATTAACTTCCCCATTTGCGAAAGTAGAATAAGGCATAAAAAGGTAGAGGAGCATGTCGAAAGGCATGCTCCTTTTTTTGTTTTTTTTATGCGTCAATATATGTGTATATAATGTTTCGTGTGTGTATTTTATGATAATTTTTTCGTTTAAAATACGTTAAATTACATTCCAAAGGCTATAATGCTTGGGAAGCATGGGATGAGTTTTAAACCATTTACACTTTTATTTAATAGATTGCATTTAACCCTTCACCCTTCATCTATCCCTTGGAATTCCCTGTGTTTATCGGGATTCCAGAGGTTGATGGGTACAATTCCACCTTTCATAACCCTTCATAACCCTTTATTTCGATAAAGATTTGAGCCTCAAAACAAGCATCATAGAAGCCTTAACTCGGTCTTAATAGATGCCCCGGACAGGTCTTAATAGACGCCTTAGCTCGGTCTTAATAGAAGCGTGAGCCTGAGCTCCGTCAGTCAACCAGAATCCGAAAATTGCAAAAAGATGAAGGGAGATGAAGGGTGATGAAGGGTTAATATTTGCCATTCAGTCTCGAACCCCCAGTGTTTATCGGCATTCCGCGCGAATAGATGAAGGGTGAAGGGTTTTTGCGTAATCCATTTTTATAATTACTGCTGCAATTTTTATAATTAGTGTTGCAATTTTTATAAATACTGCTGCAATAAAAATGCCTACTTATGGCACAATAGTGCCCTGCTTGGGGCACAAATGTTCCCTTTAAGCAGCAATTATACAGAAAGGGAAGTGATATTACCAACTATTGGTGCTATTTCCGCCGAGAAGCCGGAGGTAGTGATTTTGATTAATCACATCCCTCTGTCAGCTTGGCTACGGCATTAATCCCAGGTGCTGATTTGTTCCTTGGAGATTTCAAAAATGTGTTGTTGTGTTGAAGACTTGAAACGGTTTATTGTGTTGCCACCATGTTGCTTACGACAGGGGCGTTGCCACAATTGATGTTATCATCATTTTCGATTGCAAAATTATTATTTTATATAATGTATAAGGTGGAAAAAATATTTTTTAGTGGAGAAAAAATGTCGAATGTCCGAAATTTGTTATTTTTTGTAACATGTCTGACAGATTATTGAACCTTTTTACTTAATATTTCTCAATTAAAATGTTGTTTTGCAGAAAAAATGTGTATCTTTGCAAAATCAAAGGTACATTTTGTTATGAAAGAATGAAAATTCATCATTTCGTGTGTTCCTTGAATAATAATTAAACTAAAAACAAATCAAAGAAGCAAGGTACGGCAACGTGCTCTTGCAGGCAATTTATTAATTATCTGTAGTAATATGGAACAAGTGTTTAGCTATATCATTAGCTTGGGTGCCAGCGTGATGATGCCTATCATCTTCACGGTTATCGGTCTGTGCATCGGAATGAAATTTGGTAAGGCGCTGAAGTCAGGACTCTTCGTGGGTGTCGGTTTCGTGGGCTTGGGTGTCGTAACTGCATTGCTTACTAAAAACTTTGATGATCCCCTGAAGATGATTTCAGACATTTATCATCTGCAACTCAATGTCTTCGATATGGGATGGCCTGCAGCAGCTGCTGTGGCTTACAATACAGCGGTGGGAGCCTTGATTATCCCCATCTGCTTGGGCGTCAACTTCCTGATGCTTATCACCAAGACCACCCGTACTGTCAACATCGACCTTTGGAACTACTGGCACTTCGCCTTTATCGGTGCAGTGGCTTACTTCGTAATGGGCGAAAGCCTGTTGTGGGGTTATTTCGCTGCTATCGTTTGCTATATCATCACATTGGTATGTGCCGATCTCACTGCAGAGAAGTTCCAGAAATACTACGACCTGGACGGTATTTCCATTCCACAGCCTTTCTGCCAGAGCTTCATGCCTTTTGCTATTGGTCTGAACAAACTCTTGGACATGATTCCCGGTTTCTCTAAGTTGGATATTGATGCCGAAGGACTGAAGAAGAAGTTTGGTGTTCTGGGCGAGCCATTGGTGCTCGGAGTCATCGTAGGCGCCTTGATAGGATGGGCAGCCCAGCTTGATATCAAGAAGATATTGTTCCTCGGTGTCACCATGGGAGCTGTGATGGAGTTGATTCCCCGTATCACCTCTTTATTTATAGACGGACTGAAACCTATCTCGGAGAAGACACAGGAGTTGGTAAAGAAGAAATTCAACGGCAAAAAGGTACACATCGGTATGAGTCCAGCACTTGTCATCGGTCATCCTACCACCTTGGTGGTGTCCGTCATCCTGATACCCGTCATCCTTGCCATCGCTGTATTCCTGCCAGGCAACGAGTTCTTGCCATTGGCTTCGCTGGCAGGTATGTTCTATCTCTTCCCACTCATCTTGCCTTTCACCAAAGGCAACGTGGTGAAGACCCTTATCATCGGTTTGATAGCTCTTATCATCGGACTTTATTTCGTTACCGATATGGCACCCGACTTCACGATGGCTGCCGATCAGGTGTATAAAGCCACTGGCGATAATGCCGCCCATATCCCTGACGGATTCTCGGGAGGCGCACTCGACTTTGCCTCATCCCTCTTTGGCTGGTTGATTTACCGTGGAGTCAAGCTGCAGTACATCGGTATGGCTTTGCTCTCTGTCGTTACCATCATCCTGATGGTGGTCAACAACCGCAGAATCGTGAAGGAAGAGAGAAAAATGAAGAATAAAAAACAACAATAAAAATGAAGAAAACAATCTTATCTTTAGCAATGTTGCTCCTTGCCAGTGCGGGTTTTGCACAGTGCGGCAAGAATGCAGGTTACGAGGTAAAGGCAGAGAATGCCTATACCAACTACAATGTGCGTTATGCCAGCAATCCTCGTGACGCAAAGAATTATGACACCAAGCGTCTTCGTGGTGAGTTCGCCATCGAAAAGGTGATGGTTCCAGGTCAGGTGAACTGGACTTACACCATGTTCGACCGTTTCCTCATTGGCGGAGCTGTTCCTACAGCCACCCCATTGAAGCTCACATCCATCGCACCTCTCTATACGGAGAAGCCCAATGACCAGAAGAATCTTCTCGACAACCGTGAGTTGGGTATCATCAATGTAGGAGGCGAGGGTGTAGTAACCATAGACGGCAAGAACTATACCTTAGGCTTCCAGGAAGCACTCTATGTAGGCCGTGGTGCCAAGGATATCACCGTTGCCAGCAAGGATGCTGCCAAGCCAGCCCATTTCTATATGAACAGTGCTACAGCCCATAAGTCTTATCCCACCAAGAAGGTAACGCTCAAGGAGGCTAACAATATCAAGGCAGGAAGCCTGAAGGAGAGCAACGACCGCGTAATCCATCAGTTGATTATCGATGGCGTGGCAGGTGTTCGTACATGTCAGTTGCAGATGGGTGTAACAGAGTTGAAGGAGGGTTCTGTATGGAACACCATGCCAGCCCACACACATCTTCGTCGTATGGAGACCTATTTCTATTATAATGTACCCGAGGGACAGAAGATTCTCCACGTAATGGGTGAGCCACAGGAGACACGTCCTATCTGGCTGAACAACGAGGAGGCAGTGATCGCTCCAGAGTGGTCGATCCACTGTGCTGCAGGTACCAGCAACTATACCTTTATCTGGGGTATGGCAGGCGAGAACCTCATCTATAACGATATGCAGGTAGTGAAAATTCCAGAATTGAAATAAATAACATTAAGACTTAAAAACTATATCAATGAATGCAATCCAAACAAGTAAAATGTCCAACTTCCGTTGGGTGATCTGTGCGTTGCTCTTCATCGCAACCACCGTCAATTATATGGACCGTCAGGTCCTTTCATTGACATGGAAAGACTTTATCGCACCAGAGTTCCACTGGACCGACGATCACTATGGTACTATTACCGGTCTTTTCTCTATCTTCTATGCCGTAGCCAACCTCTTTGCAGGTAAGTTTGTAGACTGGATGGGCACTAAGAAGGGTTATCTCATCGCCATCTTTGTATGGTCAACAGGTGCTGTGATGCACGCCGGCTGTGGATGGGTAGCCATGCAGATTGAGGGTTATGACTCTATCGAGGCACTTCGCCTGGTACAGGCAGGCAGCGATGCAGCAGTAGCCATTGCCACCATCAGCGTGTGGTTGTTCCTCTCTTGCCGTCTGATCCTTGCCGTGGGTGAGGCTGGCAACTTCCCTGCAGCCATCAAGGTGACAGCAGAGTATTTCCCAAAGAAAGACCGTGCTTTCTCCACAGCCATCTTCAACAGCGGTGCCTCGGTAGGTGCTTTGGCAGCTCCAGCCACTATCCCATTGCTGGCTCGCAGCATGGGTTGGGAGTGGGCATTCATCATCATCGGTGTGCTCGGTTATGTATGGATGGGTCTCTGGCTATGGCTCTACGAGAAACCATCAAAGAGCAAGCATGTCAACAAGGCAGAGCTTACCTATATCGAGCAGGATGAGGAAGCTGAGCAGGCTGCTCCTGCTGCTGCAGAGCAGACAGAGGAAACCGAGGAGAAGACTATCGGCTTCATGAAGTGCTTTACCTTCCGTCAGACATGGTCATTCATTGTCGGTAAGTTTATGACCGATGGTGTATGGTGGTTCTTCCTGTTCTGGGCTCCAGCTTATTTCTCTGACCAGTATGGTTATTCTTCAGACTCTGGCATGGGTATCGCCCTCATCTTTACTCTTTATGCTATCGTAACAGTACTGAGTATCGGTGGTGGTTATCTACCAACCTACTTCGTAGACAAGAAGGGAATGAATCCATATATCGGCCGTATGCGTGCGATGTTGATCTTCGCTTGCTTCCCATTGCTCGGTTTGATAGCCCAGCCTATGGGTGAGTACAGCGCATGGTGGCCAGCTGTCATCATCGGTCTTCTCGGTGCAGGTCATCAGGCATGGTCTGCCAACCTGTATTCTACTATTGGTGATATGTTCCCTAAGAGTACAGTAGCAACCATTACAGGTATTGGCGCTATGGCAGGTGGTATCGGTTCCTTCCTTATCAACAAGGGTTCCGGTATGCTCTTCACCTATGCCGAGGGCCAGGGTTCTGCCTTCAGCTTCATGGGCTTCGATGGCAAGCCAGGTGCCTACATGATTGTGTTCTGCATCTGTAGTGTGGCTTACCTCGTAGGATGGTGCATCATGAAGGCTTTGGTTCCTAAGTACAAGCCTATCGTAGTGGAGTAATGACTCAACTTTCGCACATGCGAAACTTCAATAAAAAAAGAAGCGCATCAGCAAAATAAATGCTGATACGCTTTTTTTGTTTTCTCTTTTGGGAGCCTTTTCCCTTTTTCCTTTTTTCCCTTTTTACCTTTAAATAAATCCCTGCTTTCTGAGCGCCTCCATGAATCCGGTGCTCATGGCTTCGCAGTCCTTCTTGGTATATCGAATGTCGGTAAATACCTGTGCCAAAGTCTCTACCTGGTTGGTGCGAACAAACTCCTTGTTCTCTTCGAGTGCCTCTTTCTCGGCATAGAAGTCATCAATCTTCTCGGGGGTATAGTCGTCGAAGGCTTCGCTGTGTACGATGGAACGCAGTGGCAGACGGTCGGTCTGTGCAGGCTTTTCGTCGGGCCATCCAACGGTAAGGGTGGCAACTGGCATGACGAGTTGGGGCAGATGTAATGTGTCGATAATCATCTGTGGCATGTAGACCGTAGTGCCCAAGAAGCAGGTACCCAAGCCTGCCGCTTCTGCCAGGACTGTGAATGTCTGGGTGAAGAGCAGGGCATCGGTGGCGGCATTCATGAACGACAGGATGTTGTCGTAACCAGGATGAGCCTTGCGATGATTTGCCCATGCTGTGGTGCGGCGATAGTCGGCGCAGATGGTCAGTACAACTGGTGCTTGTGTTACCATGGGCTGGTTGAAATGGGCTGGCGCCAAGGCCTTCTTGCCTTCCTCGCTACGGGTTACCACAACGCTGTATAGCTGGAGGTTGCCCATGGTAGGAGTGCGCTCAGCTTCCTGCAGCAGGCTGTTGAGCAACTCTTCTGATATCTCGCGGTCGGCATATTTGCGAATGGATGTTCTGTTTTTTATTGATTCCATAAATTCCTATATATAATAATGTGTAAATTCTCTTACTGTCACATTGATGACAGCAGATCAATGCGTCATCGTTCGACTATGTTCATGCAAAGTTACACATTCTTTCTTGATTTCGGTGTATTCTTTTTCCTTTTTGTTTCATTTGTGCTGCAAAAAGTTGCATAGTTGGGAAATAAAAGTTAAATTTGCATCCAAATTTAGTAGAATATTCATAGAACATACTGTGTAAATGGAGAATATAGATCATATATCATTCGAACAGGCTTCGGCTGAGCTGTTGGAGAAAGTGCACCATACCCTTTCGGCTTTCCGGCAGCGTTTTGAAGGCGAGGATGTAGATTTCGCCAAGCTGCATCGTGAATTGGTGAAGCGGGTGAATGATGAGCTGGACGTACAGCCTTGCCATCCCGAGGTGGTGGAAGTGCGGCCCAAGGTGTTGGACTGTGATGTGGTGAGATTTCAGAACAATAAAGACAAGTGGGTGGCGCTTATCGGCTTGCTCGATGGTCATCCTTATGAAATATTTACAGGTCTGCTCGACGACGAGGAAGGCATCATGCTGCCCAAGTCGGTGATGAAAGGCCGAATCGTGAAGGAGGTGAACAACGATGGCACCAAGCGTTACGACTTCCAGTTTTTCAACAAGCGAGGATACAAGATGACCATTGAGGGACTCAGTGAGCGCTTCAATCCTGAATACTGGAACTATGCCAAGCTGATATCGGGCGTGCTCAGATACCGCATGCCTATAGAGCATGTCATCAAGTTGGTGAGTCAGCTGCAGTTGACCTCCGAGAGTATCAATACCTGGAAGGTGGGCGTGGAGCGTGCGCTGAAGAAGTATGTATGCGAGGAGACTCAACAGTCGGAGAAGGAGGATGAGCATGAAGGTAAAGAATAGCCGCATCTTCCTGCGCAATGTCAGGTTTCATGCCTATCATGGAGTGCTGGAACAGGAGCGCAGCGTGGGCAATGACTATGTGGTGAACATCGTGGCAGACTGCGATTTCACCCATGCCCTGCAGACCGATGAGTTGCAGGACACGGTGAGCTATGCCGACATCTACACCCTGCTGAAGGAGGAGATGGCTGTGCCCAGCAAGTTGCTGGAACATGTGGCAGGAAGAATAGGGGAGCGCCTCTTTGCCGAGTTTCCTGCTATACAGAGTCTCGACATCAGTATCATGAAGGTGAATCCGCCCTTTGGTGCCGATTGCGACGGAGCAGGAATAGAAGTACACTTAATGAATTATAAAACTTTGTGCTAAATTTAGGTTTTCTGATTGGAAATGCTTAATTTTGCACCATCATAAGCAAATATATGTTTAGCAAGAATATATTATCCTTGGTGGCCATGTGGCTTTTGTTGGTCTTGAATGCGTTCTCGGCCAACAAACGTTTTACGCTCGTTATCGATGCTGGTCACGGAGGACATGATGCGGGAGCCTTGGGAACCATCTCGAAGGAAAAGGACATCAACCTGTCGGTGGCGCTGGCTTTCGGACGATACGTGGAGCGCAACCAGCCAGATGTCAGGGTGGTGTACACCCGTAAGACGGATGTGTTCATACCCCTGAAGGAAAGAGCCAATATCGCCAACAGGGCGAATGCCGACCTCTTCATATCGGTACATACCAATGCCTTGCCTGCGGGCAAGATAGCACGAGGATTCGAGACCTATACCTTAGGTATGCACAGGGCCAAGGACAACCTCGATGTGGCTATGCGAGAGAACTCGGTTATCTCGATGGAGAAAGGCTATCAGCAAACCTATCAGGGATTCGACCCCAGGTCGTCGGAGAGCTATATCATCTTCGAGTTCATACAGGGAAAGAATATGGAACGAAGCGTGGAACTGGCGCGAATGATTCAAAAGAGTGTATGCACTGGTGCTAACCGACCCAATAAGGGAGTACACCAGGCGGGATTCCTGGTGCTGCGCGAAACATCTATGCCAGGCTGTCTAATAGAGTTGGGCTTCATCACCACACCCGATGAGGAGCAACTCCTCAACTCGACTAACCGTGTGGACGACATAGCACGTGGCATCTATCAGGCTTTTGCCCAGTATAAGGACAGATACGACAAGGGCGTGTCGGTACCTTACCGTCCTACGGATGACGACAAGGCAGAGGTGCCTACCATCGTACCTTCAGACTATAAGGAAGAAAAGGCACCGGCAGTGGCAAAGCCAGCTACTCGATTAATCCGTGCTGCCCAACCCCGTACGGCATCCGTGAGAAAGGTGGAGGAGCAGGAGCATAAGCAGAACCAAAAAAAAGTGGTCAAAGCTCAGAACCAGACGAAGGATGCCCCCGTGTTCAAGGTGCAGATTCTGGCAAGCAGCAGGGTGCTGCGGACAGGAGACAGCCATCTGAAGGGTGAGACAGAATATGATTCCTATCAGGAGAACGGCATGGTGAAATACACCATGGGAGCCTCGACCAACTATAATGAGATATACCGACTGCGCAAATCGCTGCTCGAAAAGTTCCCCGAGGCTTTCATTATCGCCTTCAAAAACGGACAGAAGTATGATGTAGGTCTGGCAATAAGAGAGTATAAACAGAACAAGAACAAATAAGAAATGAAAATGAGCAAGGAAATAAAGATAGCTCTTGTGGCTGTCGTGGGCATATTGATTATGTACTTCGGAATCAACTTTCTGAAGGGCATTAACCTTTTCTCGTCACACAACTACTATTACATCACCTTTAACGACATTCAGGGATTGGGAGCCTCTACTCCTATCTACGCCGATGGTTACAAGGTGGGAACAGTAGACGCGATAGAATTTGACTATGGTCAAGAAGGACCTATCAAGGTGAAAGCTGATATCGACAAGGCTTTGCGTATACCTGCCGGCAGTAAGGCAGAGATAGAGAAGGACCTCATGGGCAACCTGCAGGTGAATCTGCTCCTGGCCACCAATCCCCGTGAACGCATAGAGCCGGGAGGCATCATCCCCGGTGCTGTGAATGCAGGAGCCATGGGAAAGGTGGCAGATATGGTGCCTGCCATCGAGAAGATGCTACCCAAACTCGATTCTATACTGGGTAGCCTTAATGCTCTCCTTGCTGACCCTGCCCTGGCAGCATCACTGCACAATGTACAGACCATCACATCCAACCTCACCGTGTCTACCCGTGAGCTGAACACCCTGATGACAGGTCTCAACAAGCAGGTGCCTGGTATGATCAACCGTGCCAATGGTGTACTCGACAATACCAACAAGCTGACTGCCAACCTGGCCGGTCTCGATGTGCAGGGTACACTCGACAGGGTGAACCGTACCTTGGCAAATGCAGAGGAATTCACCAACAAACTGAATAGTGACAAGGGAACACTCGGACTGTTGATGAACGATCCGCAGCTGTATCATAATCTCAATGCCACCATGCGCGATGCCGACTCGCTGGTTGTCAACCTGAGACAGCATCCTAAGCGCTATGTACATTTTTCAATCTTTGGCAAGAAAGATAAATAAAGATTTGTGTATTTGCTATTTATTTTATAACTTTGCAGACAGGTTCGCTTTGTTTGGAGCTGCCTGTAAAGTAAAAATAAATAGTAAATATATCATATAGAGAATGTTAGCAAGTCCAAAACCACTCTGGGATAATTGTCTCGCCGTTATTCGCGATGCAGTGAAGCCCGACCAATACAAGACTTGGTTTGAGCCCATCGTCTTCGAGTCGTACAAACCGGCTACGAAGACTTTGTTGCTTAGGGTGCCCAGTACCTTCTTCTATGAGTATCTGGAGGCTAACTATGTGGACTTGCTGAGCAAGGTGCTGCAGCGTAACTTCGGTGAGGGAGTAAGATTGACTTACCGTGTCGTTGCCGACTTGGAACACAAGAAGACGATAGTCCTCGAAGCCGATCCTAATGATGTGGATGTGGCTGAGCAGAGACGTATACAGGCCGAACAGCCTAAAGTGCAGCAGCCCGAAGACATCGATACGCAGCTTGATCCTAAGCTCACGTTCAACAACTATGTGGAGGGTGCCAGCAACAAGTTGCCACGTTCGGTAGGCTATTCTATTGCCGAACATCCCAATACCACTCAGTTTAACCCCATGTTTATCTATGGTCCGTCAGGTAGTGGCAAGACGCATCTTGTCAATGCCATCGGTGTGCTGACCAAGAAAACTTATCCCAAGAAGAGAGTGCTGTATGTCAGCGCACGCCTCTTCCAAAACCAGTATATAGAGGCGGTGCTTCACAACTCCACCAACGATTTCATCAACTTCTATCAGACAATAGACATGCTGATCGTGGATGATATTCAGGAGTGGGCAGGAAAGACCAAGACCCTTAATACCTTCTTTCATATCTTCAACAGCCTCTTCCGCAACGGAAAGCGCATCATCTTGGCGAGCGACCGTCCTCCGGTAGACCTGAAGGATATGCCCGACCGACTGCTTACCCGATTCTCTTGTGGACTGGTGGCTGAGCTGGAGAAGCCGAATGTGCAACTCTGCGTGGACATCCTGGCAAGCAAGATACGAAGAGATGGGCTGCAGATTCCTGCCGATGTGGTGGCTTTCATTTCACAGACTTGTAATGGAAGTGTGCGCGACCTGGAGGGAGCTATCAATGGACTTCTGGCTTACAGTATCGTATATAACAGCAATATCGATATCCGACTGGCAGAGCGTGTCATCAAGCGGGCAGTGAAGATTGACGACCATCCGCTCACAATGGATGATATTATAGATAAAGTATGTCATCATTTCAATGTCACTCCTACAGCCATTCACAGCAAGAGCCGTAAGCGTGAGTTTGTAGTGGCAAGACAGGTGACGATGTTCTTGGCTGCCAAGCATACTAAAATGCCGGCCTCACGTATAGGAAAGCTCGTGGGCAACAGAGATCACAGTACGGTGATTCACAGTTGCACAAAGGTAGAGCAAAGACTGAAGCTGGATGCTGACTTCAGAGATGAACTGACCAGCATAGAAAACTCATTGAAGCTGAAAAACAACGAATAGTTAGTTTTTCAGCTTCAATGTTTTATAGAACTTTCGTAAGTAAGTTCAGAGGTTATAGTAGTTATTTATTGTTTTATCATCTTCTTCCACTTGAAATAGCCTGCTACGGCAATGATGACATACAGTCCGTAGAGACCAGCCTTGAAGGGTATGCCTTTTACGATATACAGGTAGCAGCATACTACATCGACGATGATCCAGAAGAACCATTGCTCGATGTACTTGCGTGCCAAGGCCCATAGACCAACAAAGCTTAGGGCATTGGTGAAACCATCGAGGAGAGGCACTGTGGAGTTGGTATAGGTCGCCAATATATAATGGGTGAGTCCCCATGCCACAAGGAAGAAGACGGTGGCAGGAAGATAGAGCGACTTGCGCATACGGGTAATCGGCAGTTCTTCTTCTGCCTTTTGGTTGTGCTTCTTGCCAAACTTCCATACGGCATATCCGTAGACTGCAGCCACGGTATAGTAAGCAGCCATACCGGCATCGCCATAAAGACCATGACCCCAGTAAAGCCAGATGTCAAGGGCTGGCATCACAATTCCTATCAGCCAGAGATAAATGCTGGCACGGTACTCCAACAGGATGTAAACCAGTCCGAGTACCGTGGTGATGATGTCTAAACCATGTGATGTGATGAAATCCATCATGATGTTTTAGTCGTTTTGTCGATGATTAGAAATTGATAGAGAGATGAGCCATGCAGTTGAATGGTGCTGATGGAGCAAAACCTGCTGCACCATAGTCGCGGCTACCCCATAAGTTGACTGCAATTACCTTGCCGTCTACCATACGATATGTTGGTGCTGCCCAACCATTGTTGTCGTACTTCGTATCGAAGATGTTGTAGAGTGTCACACCGATGGTGGCATCCTTCAAGCCGATCTTCTTCAAAGAGAAGTGGTAGCTCAGGTCAATGTTGGTGGTGAAGTGCTTCTTCAATAACAGGGTCTCGTAGCAAGTGTTGCCTTTTGCCTCGTAGGTGTCTGGGTCTACATTGTCGTTGCACTCCATGGTCTTGAAACCTGTGTTGGTCAAGTACTGGTCGCTGACATACTGGCTCTGGATGGCAGCCTTGAAACCTGCGTACTGGAAGGTGAAGATGTTGTTGAAGATGAAGTCTGGAGAGAAACTCAGTGGCGTCTCGCCTAAGTTGACGTTGGTCTCGCCATCTTCCAATGTTACCATCATATCCTTGGCACGGTTTTTTGACCATGTGGCATTGGCATCCCACTGGAACCAGCTTACTGGCTTCCATGCAGCCTCCAACTCTACACCCATACGATAAGTCTTTTCGAAGTTGCGTGTTACAGCCTCGCCGATGCTGTTGAGCTCGCCAGTCAGCACGAACTGGTTCTTATAGTTCATATAGTAGAAGTTGGCACCAGCTGAGAACTTGCTGCTCTGATACTTGTAACCCAACTCCAAATCGTTGAGACGCTCGGCCTTAGGCTTCTCTGAACCTGCATTCCAGGCCTCGTAGTTATTTCTTACAGGTTCTTTGTGTGCGATAGCATAAGAGATGTACACCTTGTTGTTGGCATTGATATCGTAGTTGAATCCAAACTTAGGATTGAAGAAATCGTACTTCTCGTTAATGATATAGTCGCCAGTGAAGCTGTTGCCAATGAACCAGTCGCTTGGGTCTTGCATCTTCACATTAACGTGGCGATACTGCAAGTCGAGGAAGGCGCTGAGACCCTTGACAAACTCGTAGCTTGCCTTGCCATAGATGTTGAAGTCGGTCTTCTTGGCATTGTTGCGATAGTACTCGAAATTATTGTCGCGAGCGATGTCACCGTTTACCTTGTGCCAAAGCACATTTCCCCAGTGGTCACCATCATATTTGTTCCAACCACCACCAATGTTTGCGGTGAGATTCTTCTGGTTGTCGTAGTTGACAGAGGCGATGGCACCATAGAAGTCGTTGCCCATCTGCTTGCGACGGATGAGATCATTCTTCAGCTTGGTTGTGTTCAGACCATACTCGGCATAGTCTTTATGGCACTTATACTCTTCGTAGTAACCATCGCCACGGGTATAGTGGAGCGCAGCATTGAGGTTCCAAAGATTGGTGAGGCGCTGGTTCCAGATGAGCTGATAGTTCTGAGAGTGATAGTTATCTGTTTGGTTGTCATAGTAAGCGCGGTTGCCGTTTACATCTGTGTACTCGCCACAAGAGTTGTAGCGACGGCCATAAAGGCTCTGCTCATACTTGGATGTGTAGTTCCATGCATGGTAAGTTTCCTCCTGACCATTGAAGGTAATGAACTTCACCATGGTGTTGTCGCTGAAGTAGCCTGCCTGGAGGAAGTAGCTGTTCAACTTGGCTGATGCACGGTCGAGATAACCCTTGCTGCCGATGTTGGACAGTCGTCCCTGCAACCCCCAGTGGTCGTTGATAAGACCTGTGCTGAAGCGAACAGTCTCCTTGTGAGAGTAATAGCTGCCGCCTGATACGTCAAGACCAACGTATGGCTTGGCTCCAATATTGTCTGTCAGCATGTTGACAGTAGCTCCGAAGGCACCTGCACCATTGGTAGAGGTTCCTACACCACGCTGAATCTGTATGCTCTGTGTGCTGGAAGCGAAATCGCTGAAGTTGACCCAGAAGAGAGAACTGCTCTCGGCATCATTCATAGGGATTCCGTTGGCTGTGATGTTTACACGGCTTGGGTCTGTGCCACGTACTCGAAGCGTGGTATAGCCGATTCCGTTACCTGCATCCGAGGTAAGAGTGATAGAAGGAGTGAGTGCCAACAGGTAAGGAATGTCCTTGCCATAATTGACAGCCTGAATATCGTTTTTGCTGACATTGGTGAAAGCCAAAGGTGCTTTCTTGCTTGCACGTGTCGAAATAACCTGGACCTCCTGCAGCTGTCTTGCCTTCAGAGTGTCGATGCGTTCTCCTGCTTTGTTTTTTGCAGCACCGGCTGTAGTCGCTACGCCGAAGATGAAGGCTGCAAAAAGCAACAAATCTTTTTTCATTTCCTTTTATTATATATAATGTATAAAATATAAAGAGGTGTGTGGATATAGAACACAGGCAAGCCATGAGGCTTGCGCCTGCCTTCGGTTTTTCTCATTTTCCCTACGCCAGCATTGCCTGGACAGGTTCGATGGGTCTGATCTCAGCATCCGCAACTGCGGTAGCACCCCTTAGTTAGCATTTTGCTAACCGGGTGCAAAGTTACAACAAAAGATATATACTGCAAAATAAATCGAATGTTTATTTTGTTTTTGTTTTAAGGCTTCTTCTTTTTATTGGACTGGAAATAAGGTTTATGGAATTTTGTTAAGAACAAGAAGAAGATTTTTTTGTAGATTTGTTATGTAGTTCGCATTTTTTTTTATATTTTTGCAGCATATCTTTAACCTAAACAATATATGAAGCATAAGAGGAAATTTATATGTAGAATGATTTGTGCCCTGGCGCTGTCGGCTCCTTTGGCTGTAAAGGCTCAGAGCGAACAGTCTTTCGTGTTGGACACATTGCATCTGCCGGGAACAATGAATGTCGTTGAGCCGGAACTGCTCAAAAAGGGTGTGGTCAATAATGCACTCGATGCCTTGAACGGACAGACGGCAGGTGTGAACGTGACAAGTAATGGTCTCGACCGTATGGCCATGCTCAACTCAGTGCGTGTGCGTGGCACCACGTCTATCATGGGCGGCAACGATCCGCTGGTTATTATCGATGGGGTGACATCGGATGTGGCTACGCTTGCTACTATTTATCCTGCTGATATTGAAAGTTTTACGGTGTTGAAGAATGCCAGTGAAACGGCTCTTTATGGATCGCGTGGCGCCTCGGGCGTCATACAGGTCAAGACCAAGAAAGGAACGGGTAGGGGATTTCAGATCTCTTACGAGGGGAACTACGGACTTGAGGCCATGTGCAAGAGTATGGAGATGCTCAATGCTGCAGAATACATTGCTGCTGCGCAAAAATTAGGACTCGAGTATAACGATAAAGGCTACAATACCAATTTTCGTAAGGCAATTACCCGTACCGGACAGGTGCAAAACCATTATCTGGCTTTCAGCGGCGGTACTCCGCACAGCAACTATCGGGCTTCTTTTGGCTATATAGACCACAATACCATCATCCGAAGCAAGGGGTATCGCAACTTGGTGGCAAAGATTGATGTTACACAGAAAGCCTTCGGTGACAGGCTCACGGGCGACTTCGGCGTGTTTGGATCTTCATTCAAGAACAACGATATCTTCGATAACCAGATGCTCTTTTATTCGGCTGATGCCATGAATCCCACCTATCCATATGACAGAGTGAATGGCAGCTGGCTGAAGAATGGATCTGCTTCGCAGATCAATCCTCCCGGAGCTTTGTTGGCTGAACGGAATGACACAAAGAACATGAATTTCAATGCTCATCTGAAACTGAGCTATGACATCTCGAAAGACTTGAGCGTTTCTGGTTTTGGGGCTTATAGCTATGCTTCTAACGAGAACGACCAGTTCTGTCCTACATGGGTCTGGGCTCAGGGCAATCTGTATCGCGGTGAGTTCAAGAGTGAGGAATGGCTTGCCAATGTGCAGGCAAACTATCAGCATGTATGGGGAATACACGACCTGAAGGCTATGGCGGGAGCGGAGTATCAGAAAGATGTGCGCTCGGGATTCTGGACTTCAGCCAAGGGCATTACCAATAACGATATGGGCTATCATAACATAGGTGTTGCTGCATCACGACCTTTTGGTGGTACCGACAGCAACTATGAAGACCCGTCGCTGGCCTCGGTGATGGCTGGAGCCGACTATACTCTGTTAGGCAGATATGCCGTATCGGTATCGGTTCGTGGTGATGGCTCCTCAATGGTAGGCGATGATCATACTTGGGGCTTTTTCCCATCGCTGTCTATGTCGTGGGACATGAAACGCGAGAAGTGGTTGCGCCATATAGATGATATCACGATGCTGAAACTTCGTACGGGTTATGGACGTTCGGGAAATCTTGGAGGAATTTCTTCTTATACTACCATGAATACGGTGCGGCAGAATGGTATCGTGTCAATAAACAGCTCGCCTACGGTGACGATGGGCATGATAAGAAACAATAATCCAAACTTGAAGTGGGAGACTCGTTCCACCTGGAATATTGGTGCCGACGTGGGATTGTGGAACAATCGGCTGGTCATGACTGCCGAATATTATTACTCCAAAACGACTGATATGCTTTATGCCTACGATGTGCCGGTTCCGCCATTCGCCTACGACAAATTGCTGGCGAATATTGGCTCGATGAGCAACCAAGGGCTTGAAATCGGTTTCTCGGTTACTCCTGTGCAGAAGAAGGATATGGAACTTAATATCAATATGAACCTGGCGTGGCAGAAGAACAAACTCTTGTCGCTCAGTGGCGAGTATGAAGGCATGCAGATGTCGGCAGCCGATGTGACGGCTATGGGAGGCTTGTCGGGAGCTGGGCAGCATGGAGGTTACAACAATGTGGTTTATCAGATTGTAGGTCAGCCGCTGGGAGTCTTCTATCTGCCTCATTGCAAGGGATTGGTAGAGGATGGAAACGGACATTATCGCTATGATATTGAAGATCTGGACAGGAATGGAACGGTGGACCTGAGTGATGGTGGCGACCGGTATATAGCTGGTCAGGCTACACCTAAGGTCACACTGGGTTCGAATGTCAGTTTCAGATATCGCGACTGGTATCTCTCCTTGCAGATGAATGGTGCATTCGGACATAAGATATTCAATGGTACGGGATTGGCTTACACCAATATGTCGAGTTTCCCAGACTATAATGTGCTGAAGGGTGCACCCGAGAAAAATATTGTAGACCAGAATGTCTCTGACTATTGGCTGGAGAATGGTGATTATCTGAATATCGAATATCTCACTGTGGGATATGACGTGCCCATAAAAAAGGGAGTGGTAAAATCGCTGCGCCTTTCGCTGAGTGTCAATAACCTGGCGACGATAACTGGTTACAGTGGGTTGACACCGATGATTAACAGTTATGTGGTCAACAGTACGATGGGTATTGATGATAAGAGGACTTATCCCGTTTATCGCACTTACTCTATGGGTTTGAGCATTCAATTCTAAAAACATTTTGCAGATATGAAACACTATACCTTATTATATATAGCATGGGCAGCGATGTGTCTTACCTCCTGTCTTGACGAACATCCTAAAGACCAACTTGGCGAAGATGCCATCTATGGGTCGGCTTCTGAAATATATACCAATGCGGTGGCTTCGCTCTACAACTATATAGGAAGCGCCAATGAGAGTGAGGGAATACAAGGCACGTGCCGGGGAGTATATGATTATAATACCCTGACCACAGACGAGGCGATCATTCCGATACGGGGTGGCGACTGGTATGATGGAGGATTGTGGAATGCCATGTATCAGCATCGGTGGACTGCCGATGATCAGTCGCTCTACGATACATGGAAATTTCTGTATAAGGTCATCGTGCTTGCCAATAAATCTTTGGATGTAATCGAAAGCAAAAAAAACTTGCTCTCTGTTCAGCAACAGCAGGATTATATGGCAGAAGTGAAGGCTGTGAGAGCCTTGTTCTATTACTATGCCATGGATATGTTCGGGCGGATTCCATTGATTCTTTCTTCTTCCGAACAGGCTTCGTCAAGTGTGGATTTGGGACAGGTGCCGCGCAGTACAGTCTTCCGTTTTGTCTTTAACGAGTTGCAGCAGGCTTCGCCTTTTCTCCCTGACGAACATAGCAACAAAGAGGGGAATTTCTATGGGCGTATCACACAGCCTGTAGCAAACTTCTTGTTGGCTAAGTTGGCGTTGAATGCTGAAATCTATACCTATGACGACTGGACGTCCGGTTATCAGAACCGGCCTCGAGGAAAGGATATTGTCCTGAACGTTCCTGTAGAGAACCATAACGCAGATGATGCTGCCGGAAGATTGGCAGACAAGCCTGTTGTTAATGGAAACTACCAACTGAATGCCTGGGAAACCTGTATCTACTATTGTGATAAATTGGCAGAGGAGGGTTATATGTTGGAGGATGATTATGCTGTCAATTTCTCTACTCACAATGAAAACTCTCGTGAGAATATCTTTACGATTCCTATGGATAAGAACGTGTATGTCAATCAGTTCCATTATCTCTTCCGCTCTTATCATTATGCGCATGGCGGGCTCTTTGGATGGGGCAGTGAGAATGGTACTTGTGCTACGGTTTCCACGATGAGGACAAACCATTATGGTGAGGCAGATGAGGATGCACGATGCAAGGTCAATTTCGTGGCTGGTATGGTGAAGGTTGATGGAAAGAATGTTCTGATGGATAATGGTAAAGTCCTTGAATATCAACCTCTTGAGGTGAAACAAAATCTTACTAACAGCCCTTATGTCAAGACTGCGGGCGCCAGAATGGCTAAGTATGAGGTGGACCGAACTGCTTATATGGACGGTAGACTGATAAGCAACGATATTGTGCTTTTCCGTTATGCTGATGCTCTCTTGATGAAAGCTGAGGCTAAAGTGCGCAATGGAGAGGATGGTAGTGCTGAACTCGATGCTGTGCGCTTGCGTGTAGGAATGCCTGTCTGTGAGGCTTCACTCGAGAATATCTTGCGCGAACGTTTGCTTGAACTTGTTTGGGAAGGTTGGAGGCGTCAAGACTTGATTCGCTTCGGCCTCTTCACTGGGGCTTATGATCTACGAGAACCATTGCCTAACGAACAGTCTGGTTACACGACGGTGTTCCCCATTCCGCAAAAGTGTATCAATCTGAATAAAAAACTCATTCAGAATAAGGGGTACGAAAAATAGAGGAATATAAGAAGACTTTGGTCATAATAGATGGCTGGCGTTGGTCATAATAGGTGGCTGACGTTGGTCTTAATAGACGACCGAGTTCGGTCTTAATAGATGACTGGGTTCGGTCATAATAGGCGAGGCAAGTCTTTGCCTTGCGGATTTTTGTTTGACAGGAAGTCTCATTATCTCGCAATACAATCAGAAAAAGGCAGCAATAATATCCGGAAAACAGTGGCTGGAAAGCTTCTGTATATTTATTCGCGGTTAAATTGTACTTAACTGTGAGAAAATAATTTCCCAGTTGGGAAAAAATATTTTTCCAGTTGGGGCGATATGGTTTTGCAGTTGGAATCTCGTTTTTCGGCAATTACTGCATGAATATACTGCATGAATATGCGTTGTAAGTCTTCGGCAGGTTTCGGAGAGTCAGAATGTAAGGCTTTGTTTATTGAAAACATCATGGTTTTCTTCGCCTGTGCGCCTGCACACGCGCTGCTCGCGCTCCCGTGTGTATAATATAATGAGAGTGGGGCAGTAAAGTCTCTTATTCTTCACCCTAACTGTTAAATAACTGTTAATTTTCGAACTTTTTCGTTGAAACTCTTGCGTGTTTGGAAAATAGTTTGTACTTTTGCACTCGCTTTTGAGAAATACACCTCTCACAAGCAAGTAAGAAAAGAGTTCTTTGAAAGATTTCACATAAACAGACAAGTAGTACAAGAAGCGGTCTTGATTACACCTTATTATATTATAGGGCTGTTGATTGAGACTGGGTAAAAGAAACAAGCCGTCAAGAAATTGACATTCAGGTTTTCTTAGACTACAATAAATTTAATTAAGGATATTCGTCCTAAGACAGACAACAAACACCGAGTCACCCAGCAATGAGTGACGAAGTAAAAATGATATTTTACAATGGAGAGTTTGATCCTGGCTCAGGATGAACGCTAGCTACAGGCTTAACACATGCAAGTCGAGGGGAAACGATATTGGAAGCTTGCTTCCGATAGGCGTCGACCGGCGCACGGGTGAGTAACGCGTATCCAACCTGCCCATCACTTGGGGATAACCTTGCGAAAGTAAGACTAATACCCAATGACGTCTCTAGAAGACATCTGAAAGGGATTAAAGATTTATCGGTGATGGATGGGGATGCGTCTGATTAGCTTGTTGGCGGGGTAACGGCCCACCAAGGCGACGATCAGTAGGGGTTCTGAGAGGAAGGTCCCCCACATTGGAACT
>ERZ773202.243-NODE-243-length-57424-cov-48.827590_pt1 | contig 57424 bp, 46 predicted proteins | sample MGYA00580998_ERZ773202 | MGnify/ENA primary metagenome ERZ773202 (study PRJEB29015, sample SAMEA2737803) | human gut metagenome | biome: human gut; feature: human-associated habitat; material: faeces | place: China | collected 2012 ...
CTGCTACAAGACCTGCAAGAGAACCATTTAACGACATTGAAACATCCGGTTTACCATTTCTGATCCATGTATAGATCATTGCTATACAGGTTGCTACTGCAGGAGCAACAGTCGTTGTTGCAAAAATCTGTGATAACTGCATCGTATCGGTTGCTGCTGCACCGTTGAATCCATACCATCCAAACCAGAGAATAAATACACCAAGTGCACCGATTAAAATGTTGTGTCCAAGAATTGGTCTTGGTTTTCCATTTTTGTCATATTTACCAATACGTGGTCCTAACATTGCTGCACCGATGAAAGCGGTGATACCGCCTACCATATGGATACATGCAGAACCGGCAAAATCTGTAAATCCGAGGTCTGTCAGCCACGGTGTTCCGCCCCATACCCAGTGAGCTTCGATCGGGTAAACACATAAACTGATAATAAAACTGTAAATACAATAGGTAATGAATTTGGTACGCTCTGCCATTGCTCCGGAAACGATCGTTGCTGCCGTTGCACAGAATACCAGGTTAAATACAAATCCGGACCAGTCTGTCTCTCCAAAATGAGCAAATGGGTTTAAGCCCCAGCCGACGAATCCGCCATCTCCACATAAGAGATTGTATCCTAACAGATAAAATGCTACTGTACCAATACAAAAATCCATCAGGTTCTTCATTGTAATATTACCAACATTCTTTGATCTGGTAAAACCAGCCTCCACCATAGCAAATCCACATTGCATAAAAAATACTAACGCTGCACCCATAAGGTACCATACACTCATATCCATAATCAAATCCTCCTTGTTTTCCGAAGGAAAATGCATGCTATGTTTTTTATAGCATTTGCCTCTTGCAGGAGCAATGCCCAACACACTGGGCAGGATTTTCCTCCTTGTTTTCCTCGTTGTTTTGCGAAGAAATAAAAAAAGATAATCACGACCCCAGGTTCTCCCTGTGTCACAATTATCTCCTTTGATAATGATTTCTTCCTGATTCAATTTTTCTCATAATGTTATATTCATGATCCTTTTCTTATTTTTCAGATGACTCCTCATTTCATCCAAAAAACTTACAGTGCATCTACACCATGCTCGCCTGTTCGGATACGGATCGCGTCTTCCACCTCATACATGAAAATTTTACCATCACCAATGTGACCGGTATTAATCTGCTCTACGATCTTGTCGATCAGCTTTGGAGCAACTTCATCTGTCACAACTGTTTCTACTTTAATTTTCGGCAATAGATTGACTGCATACTCTGCACCACGGTAATTTTTGATAATACCCTTCTGATTACCATAACCCATACTGTTTACAATGTTAAGACCATTTACTTCTTCACTGTCAAGCAACGCCTTAAGATCTTCTAATTTTTCAGGTTTAATAATGATCTCTAATTTCTTCATACTAATCCTCCTTGTTTTTCGGAGAAAAATGCGAGCCCATTGGCGAGCAGAGGATTTTCCTCCTTGTTTTCCGAAGGAAAATGCGACTGCCTTTGCAGGTGCAGAGGATTTTCCTCCTTGTTTTCCATCCTGTCTGCGGTCATGACAGCAGATTTTCATCTGCTGCCAAACCCGCTGTTAAATCCAGGATTCACACATCTATTATTGTTTTGAGATATGTTTATACCTCAAATAACAGATCACCATAAGATGGCATTGGCCACATAGATTTGTCAACTAACATTTCAAGTTTATCAATCGGTGCTCTTAACTCATCCATTGCCGTCTTAACTTCATCTCTGTAGTATACAGCCTGATCTCTGCCTTCTTCCATCTCTGCAGCTTTTTCAGTTACTTCCTGTAATTTTGCAAGTGCTTTCTTGGAATCAGCCAGTAAAGAGGAAACCTGTGTCAGGATCTCTGTCTGTGCGCTGACATCTGCACCACATGCTGCTTTTACGGAAGTGATAGACTCAGCAAGTACGGTTGTGTATTTGATAACAGCCGGAATAATCTGCTTAGTTGCGATATCGATTGCAGCTCTTGCCTCGATGTTAATCTCTTTTGAGTATGTCTCATACTCGATTTCAACACGGGAGTCTAACTCTGCCTTTGTAAATACTTTGAATTTTTCAAATAATTTCACAGATTTCTCTGTATTTAATGCAGGGATCGCATCTACCATGGAACGGATATTTGGAAGTCCGCGTCTCTCAGCTTCTGCTACCCACTCATCGGAATAACCGTTTCCGTTGAATACGATTCTCTGATGCTCTGTTGCATATTCTTTGATCAGATCATGTACTGCCATATCAAAGTCATCTGCTTTTTCAAGAACATCACATGCCTCTGCAAATGCCTCTGCAACGATTGTATTTAATACAACGTTCGGCTGAGCGATAGAATCCTGAGAACCTACCATACGGAATTCAAATTTATTACCGGTAAATGCAAACGGTGATGTTCTGTTACGGTCTGTCGCATCTTTCATAAAATCAGGAAGTGTCTTAACACCTGTCTCTAATTTCTGTCCAGCAAGACTGTGTGTAGCTTCGCCTGTGCTGATCAGCTGTGATAATACATCCTGAAGCTGCTCTCCTAAGTATACGGAAACGATTGCTGGCGGTGCCTCGTTTGCTCCTAATCTGTGGTCGTTTCCGACATCTGCTGCGGACTCTCTTAAAAGATCTGCATGTTTGTCAACTGCTTTTAAGATACAGGTAAGTACTAATAAGAACTGTACATTCTCGTGTGGTGTCTTACCTGGCTCTAACAGGTTGATTCCATCATCCGTTGTAATTGACCAGTTGTTATGTTTACCAGAACCATTGACACCTGCAAATGGTTTTTCATGAAGCAGGCACTGTAAGCCATGACGTCCGGCTACTTTCTTTAATGTCTCCATTACCAACTGGTTGTGGTCTACTGCAATGTTAGCCTGTGCGTAGATCGGAGCTAACTCATGCTGTGCAGGTGCAACTTCGTTGTGCTGTGTCTTTGCGCTGACGCCTAATTTCCAGAGTTCTTCGTTTACATCCTTCATGAATGCTGCGATTCTCTCACGAATCGCACCGAAGTAATGATCGTCCATCTCCTGACCTTTTGGAGGCATTGCACCGAATAAAGTACGACCGGTAAAGATAAGGTCTTTTCTCTGTAAATATTTCTGTCTGTCTACGATGAAGTACTCCTGCTCCGGTCCAACAGAAGGAGTAACTCTCTTTGATGTCGTATTACCGAATAATCTTACAAGACGTAATGCCTGCTCATTGATAGCTTCCATGGAACGAAGAAGCGGTGTTTTCTGATCGAGTGCTTCTCCTGTGTAAGAACAGAAAGCTGTTGGGATACAAAGAGTTGCGCCTGCTGCATCCTGTCTTACAAATGCCGGTGAGGTACAATCCCAGGCTGTATATCCTCTTGCCTCGAATGTAGCTCTTAAACCACCGGATGGGAAAGAAGATGCATCTGGCTCACCTTTGATCAGTTCTTTACCGGAAAAGCTCATTAGTACCTTGCCATTCTCCATCGGTGCTGTAATGAATGAATCATGTTTCTCTGCTGTTACTCCGGTCAGCGGCTGGAACCAGTGAGTATAATGTGTTGCACCTTTTTCGATTGCCCATTCTTTCATCTCATGCGCAACAACATCTGCTGTTTCAAGGTCTAACTCGCGACCTTCCTGAATTACTTCCTTTAACTTCTTGTAAACCTTCTTTGGCAGGCGCTCCTGCATCACTGCATCATTGAATACGTTCTCGCCAAAAATCTCTGCTACATTTAAGTATCCTGTTTCGCTCATGTTCTACATCCTTTCTTCTTCACCGGTCTAATCCCCTGAGACTATTCCCTGCTTTTTTGAACAAATGTAAGAGATCTTAAATTCTCATTTCTTATTGTACCTTGAAAGTGGATGAATGTCAGTAAGAAATTTCTCCTATATGGCTTTTATGAGAAATTGTGTGACAACTTCTTATAAAAAAAGGGCATTCCAAGCTACTTGGAACGCCCTTGTTCATCTCTCACATTTGTTTTGTTGAACTTAAGATAATACTTTTCTCTCCAAAATGCAAGAGAAAATTTCACTTTTTTATCATTTTGCTATATTGAACAATAAATTCATGTAAAGTCTGAAATCTTTGTTAAATATAACATTATGGAAAGTGGACTTCCGTCTGTGCGACAATATTATTCAGCTTTGCCAACAGAACCGAACAGTTCCATTTTCTCTTTTACAGTAGCTTTGATAGCTTCTGCACCCGGAGCTAATAATTTACGAGGATCAAATCCTTTACCCTCTAAATCTTTACCAGCTTCGATATATTTACGTGTAGCATCTGCGAAAGATAACTGGCACTCTGTGTTAACGTTGATCTTAGCTACTCCAAGGGAGATTGCTTTCTTGATCATGTCTTCCGGAATACCTGTACCTCCGTGAAGTACTAACGGCATCTGGCCTGTTAATTTCTGGATAGAATCAAGAGTCTCGAAGCTTAATCCTTTCCAGTTTGCCGGATATTTACCATGGATGTTACCGATGCCTGCTGCAAGCATGTCCACGCCAAGATCTGCAACTCTCTTGCACTCTTCCGGATCAGCGCACTCGCCCATACCTACAACTCCGTCTTCCTCACCACCGATAGAACCAACTTCTGCCTCGATGGACATTCCCATTGCATGGGCAACGGATACGAGCTCTTTGGTTTTCTCAACGTTCTCATCGATTGGGTAATGAGATCCGTCGAACATGATGGATGTGAATCCTGCTTTGATACATTTATAGCATCCTTCGTAGGTACCATGATCTAAGTGTAATGCAACCGGAACTGTGATGCCTAACTCATCATGCATAGCTTTTACCATAGCTGCTACAGTACCGAAACCTGTCATATATTTTCCAGCGCCTTCAGAAACACCTAAGATAACCGGGGATCTTAACTCCTCTGCTGTAAGCAGAACAGATTTTGTCCACTCCAGGTTGTTAATGTTGAACTGACCAACTGCATAGTGACCAGCTTTTGCTTTGTCTAACATTTCTTTTGCAGATACTAACATGTGTTATTCCTCCATAAAATTAATATTTTTACCCTATGGGTATTATATATTACTTCTTTCAAAAAATAAAGTTAAATTTATAACAATCTTTCTCATTTGTTTGCCGGAACCATAATATCGACAGCACGGCAGATATTTTTTACGATAACTTCCTCATGCGCTCCGCCAAATTCCCCGTCCAATGTCCACGGAACTTCCTCTCTTGCCGTGAACTTTACTTCATCTGACTTAAACGAATAGATCATATCCGTATCATCCACCAGATTGATGAGTGATGCAATAATCTCGTTGAGTTCAATCGGATTGCGTGGTTTTTTGATCAGGGTAACCTCAAACACGCCATCGTCTAAAAGCACATCTTTTCCGGTCATTCCCTTAAATCCACCCACCGATGTGGAATTGCTGATCATTCCATAGATAAATTCATCCTGGATCCGCACATTATTGTACTCTACCTGCATAGTGAAAGACGGGATATCATGCAGACTGCGCATTCCCTCAAGGATATATGCCGCATGTCCAAGTACATTTTTCCACTCCTGGCTTGTCTTATAAGACACTTCCGTAAAAAGACCAAACGCTGCCACATAGACAAAATAATCATTGTTAAATGCACCGATATCACAAGGAAATGTTCTTCCATTCACCGCTGCATCGGCTGCTTTGACCATATCTTTCGGGATTCCCAGTGATGTTGCAAAGTCATTCGTGCTGCCCGCCGGAATATATCCCAAAGGCACGGTAAGCCCTTTGTGCATAATACCGCTTACCACTTCATCAAGTGTACCGTCCCCTCCGCTGCATACAACAAGATCATATTTCTCTGCGTCCACTTCCACCTTATGTATCGCATCTTCCGGTGCCTGTGTCGGGTAAATCGTTACCTCATATCCAGCTTTTACCATGGTATCCACAATATCCATCAGCTGATTTTTGATCTGTGCTTTTCCGGAAAACGGATTGAAAATAAATAGTAATGTTTTCTTTTCTTCCATACGCTCCCTACACCTGTTCTGTTATTTTGTCAGGAATTCCTCGATTGCCGCAGCTGCAGCCTCTTCGTCCTCACCCTCAGCATCGATCACAACCTCTTCTCCATTTAAAAGAGCCATACTCATCATGCCCATAATGCTTTTGACATTGACTCTCTTATTATCCCCGGATTCCATATAGATCTGGCTGGAAAACTGATTTGCCTTCTGCACTAAAAGCGCAATTGGTCTTGCCTCTAAGTCGTTTTGCATGTTTACCACTACACTCTTTTTCATGATAATCTCCATTCTTACGCTGTTTTTTGCGCATCTCAAGTTTGTGCGTTAGCACAAATCTTACGTGTGAAAAATCTTATTTTTCACACTACCCTCCATTCCTGTGCTGCTTTTTACACACTTTATGTTTATGCTCCAATACAGCTGCTACGTATCAATAATATATTTCCACATTATTCTTTTTCACGCAGCTCATCTGCAATCTCACTGATCCTGCGCAGCCTGTGGTTTACTCCCGATTTTCCGACCGGAGGATCGAGATATGTTCCCAGTTCCTTAAGCGGTGTATCCGGATACTCTAACCGCAGCAACGCCATTTCTTTTAGGTTTTCAGGCAGACTGTCTAAGCCTGCATTCTGTTTAATATATTCAATATCGCCAAGCTGTTTTACGGCTGCCGCCACAGTCTTGCTGATATTTGCCGTCTCACAATTTACCTTTCGGTTGACAGAATTTCTCATTTCTTTTAAGATACGCACATTTTCAAGATTCATCAGTGCCACATGTGCTTCCATGATATTTAACATATCCACGATCTGGGCACCTTCCTTTAAATATACGACCTGGTGTTTCTTTCGTTCTACGATCTTTGCTTCCATCTCAAAACTGTTGATTGCATCCTGAAGCTGTTTCGCCTGCGCAATTTCCCGGCAGACAATCTCAAAATGATAAGACTTATTCGGATCACTGATCGATCCACCTGCTAAAAATGCCCCCCGGATATATGCCCGCCTGCAACATGTCTGCTGCAGTAAAATACCATTTACCGTCTCTGTGATGTCTGCACACCCCGAAGACTGATTCCACATCTTGATTGTCTCAAAAATGCGTTCCAGTGGCAATGTATCTATCTCTTCTATATTAACATGGAACAGCTGTGACAGTAACAGTCCATATTTTTCATGCAGAAGCGGATTTTCCGAATCCAGCACATCTCCCGCATCCCCGATCAGCTGCTGACGCTTTCCGTCAAAAGCAACTAACGCCGCAAGTTCAGCGATCTGGCAATGTCTGCTCTTTCCACTCTGCTTTGCTAACTCCTGTTTCACTTCACTTGAAAAAGACATCTTTTATTTTCCCCTTAAAGCATCTTTGCCAATATCACGATGCTCGATTTTCAGTCCATAACCCTTTTTTCCTGACAGACGTTTGTATAATTCATTTGCCAGTGTTACAGACCTGTGTTTTCCTCCCGTACATCCTATGGAGATCACAAGCTGATTCTTGCCCTCCGTGATATAATTCGGGATCAGAAATTCTAACATATCTTCAAGTTTGTCCAAAAAAACATTTGCTTCCTGAAACTGCATGACATACTCCTGAATTTCTTTATCATTTCCGGTCTTTGCCCGCAAGCCCTCCACATAATACGGGTTTGGTAAAAAACGGACATCAAATACCAGATCCGAATCAACCGGTATTCCATATTTAAATCCAAATGACAAAATTGTGATAAACAGATTCTTATAGTCCTGATTCTGTATAAATATTTTGTCCAACTCCGCTTTTAACTCTCTCGTCAAAAGCTGGCTTGTATCTATAATATAGTCTGCGCGCTCCTTTAAAAACGCCAGACGCTTTCTTTCCTCTTCAATTCCCTTGTCCACGCGCTCGCCGCCCGCTAAAGGATGATTTCTTCTCGTTTCCTTATATCGTTTTACCAGAACAGAATCTTCGGCATCCAAAAACAGGATCTCGTATTCAACCCCATTATCCTTCATGTGGTCTAATACACCATGCAGCTCATCAAATGACTGTCCGCTTCTGATATCGATGCCGACTGCAACTTTCTGCAGTTCTGCGCTCTGTAATGTTGTAAGTTCCACAAACTTTTCCAGCAATGGGATCGGTAGATTATCCACGCAATAAAACCCAATATCTTCCATCATTTTTATCGCTGTACTTTTTCCTGCTCCCGACATTCCTGTTAAAATTACGAACTTCATCTTTTTTCTCCATTTCAAAACGCTTTGCGCGCATCCAAATCCTGTTTAAAATTCACCGATCATCTTAACTTCCGGCTCTAATCTGACACCAAACTTTTCTTCTACAATATCCGCTACATTCTGCATCAGGGTTCTTACATCTGCCGCTGTTGCATTTCCGCGGTTGATGACAAATCCACAGTGTTTTTCCGACACCTGCGCTTCTCCCACCAGATAACCTCTTAATCCCGCATCCATGATCAGTTTTCCTGCAAAATATCCTTCCGGTCTTTTAAATGTACTTCCCGCACTCGGATATTCAAGCGGCTGTTTTTCCACTCTCTGCTTCTTTAACTCCTCCATGCGGGCACGGATTGCTGTCTCTTCCCCGTGTTTCAGTTTGATCTTAGCTCCCGTTACAATGTAGCCTTTTTTTAAAATACAGCTTGTCCGGTAACCCAGTTCAAGCTCTTCTGCAGAAAGAATCTTCTCATTTCCTTCCTGATCTAAGACGGTCACGGCGGTTAAAATATCTTTCATCTCACCACCGTAAGCGCCCGCATTCATGACAACTGCACCACCGATGCTGCCCGGGATACCGGCAGCGAATTCCATACCGGTCAGTCCGTGCTCCGCAGCACGGTTTGCTGTCTTTGACAGCAGCATTCCCGCACCCACGGTGATACAGTCGTCCTCCACACAAATCTCATCTTCTTTTGACAGCATCTCGATCACAAGTCCCCGGATCCCGCGGTCGCCCACTAAAAGATTGCTCCCGTTTCCGATGACCTGATACGGGACATCATACTTCCTGCACAGACGGATGACCGCCGCAAGCTCTGTTCCCTTTGGCTGCACTAAAATATCTGCCGGACCGCCCACACGGAATGTCGTATGTTTTTTCATCGGTTCGTCCGTAAAAATTCTGTTTTCTGCTGTGACTGCTTTAAGTTCTGTCAAAAACTGCTGATTCATGCTTTCCCCAATTCTGTGGTCTTACGCTTCTTTTAAGAATGCGACATAACCGTTATATGCTTCATATAAGTCTACTTTGCTGATGAGTTCCCACGGAGCATGCATGTTTAACACTGCAACACCGCTGTCGATAACACTCATTCCATAGTTTGCCAGAATGTATGCGATGGTTCCACCGCCACCCTGATCTACTTTTCCGAGCTCTGCTGTCTGGAATGACACATTGTTGTTATCCATGATATTTCTTAAATATCCGACATACTCTGCATTGGCATCGTTAGAGCCGGATTTTCCTCTCGCTCCGGTGTATTTGTTAAATACAAGTCCTCTTCCAAAATATGCTGCATTGCGTTTTGTCATAACAGACGGATAATTCGGATCAAATGCAGCGGATACATCCGATGAAAGTACTTTGGAGTTTTTCAGGGCACGTCTTAATTTTAATTCCGAATAATCTTCTGCTGCATTCATGACCTCTGCAACGGTATTTTCGAAGAAACGTGACTGCATGCCGCTTGCCCCGACACTGCCGATTTCCTCTTTGTCTACAAGCAGGCAGACACTCGTGATCTCCGGTTTTTCCATTGCAAGCATTGCCATAAAGGAAGGGTATGCACATACTCTGTCATCATGTCCATATCCCATGATGATGCTGCGGTCAAAACCGTAATCTCTTGCCTCTCCTGCCGGAACGACCTCGATCTCTGCAGATAAGAAATCTTCTTCCTCTATATCATATTCTTTTGCAAGGATCTTCATGATATTTGCTTTTACTTTTTCTTTTGCAGCCTCTTTGTCATCGCCCGCTTCCTCTGCCGGAATACTTCCGATGATCAGATCAAGGTTCTCTCCCTCGATCACCTTCGCTGCCTTTTTCTCAAGCTGCTCTCCGGATAAATGGATCAAAAGATCACTGACGCCAAATACCGGATCGCCCGGTTTGTCTCCGACATTGACTTTTACAACGGTACCGTCTTTTTTGGCGATCACACCGTGCAGTGCAAGTGGAAGTGTCACCCACTGGTATTTCTTGATTCCACCATAATAATGGGTGTCTAACATTGCGAAATCGGTATCCTCATATAACGGATCCTGTTTTAAATCCATACGCGGGGAATCGATATGTGCGCCAAGGATGTTCATTCCAGCCTCTAAGCCTTTCTTTCCGATCACGAACATGGCAATTCCTTTTCCCATGTTATTCGCATACACACGGTCGCCTGCTTTTAATTTTGTTCCTTTTTCTAATACTTCATCCAGATTTACAAAACCTGCTTTCTCGGCTCTTTTTGCAAATTCTGTGGTACATTCACGCTCTGTTTTGCACTCAGAAATAAATTTTCTGTAATCCTCTGCAAACTGAAATACCTCTTCTCTTTTTTTGCCTTCCGGGTATTTCTCCCATGCGTTTTTTCTTTCCATGACTGATATTGCCTCCATTTATGCTATTCTTTTGACTCCGGGCTTTTACTCATCATCGTCCGAAGATTTTTTTGTGAGATTTTCCTGCACACGGCGGTAAAGCTCCTGTGCTGCATTGTATCCCATCTTTTTCTGTCTGTGGTTGACAGCCGCCGCCTCACAGATGACGGCAAGGTTACGTCCCGGACGGATCGGGAGTGAGTGACATACTACCTTGTTGCCAAGAAACTCTGTATATTCTTCCTCTAATCCAAGACGGTCGTACTCATTTTCTTTCTTCCAGTCCTCTAACTTGATCACAAGGTCGATCTGCTGTTTTTCCTTGACACACTCTACACCAAACAGTGTTTTCACATCGATGATCCCGATACCGCGAAGTTCGATAAAGTAACGTGTGATATCCGGTGACGTTCCGATGAGTGTATGCTCATTGATCTTGCGGATTTCCACCACATCATCCGTTACAAGACGATGTCCTCGTTTGATCAGTTCGAGTGCAGCCTCACTTTTTCCGATACCACTCTCACCCATGATCAGAAGTCCTTCGCCGTAGACATCTACTAAAACGCCATGGATCGTAATACACGGTGCAAGCTGTTCATTCAGACAATAAATAAGCTCTGCCATGAATTCGGAGGTACTGCGTTTTGTGCCAAGCACCGGAATATTTTTCTCCTCTGCAATTTTCAGGAAAGAATCATCCGGCCGCAGATCCCTGCAGAAAATAACACACGGAATATCATATCCCATAAATTCACTGTAAATCTTTTCACGTTTTTCCTCGTCTAACTGCTGCAGATATGTGTACTCTACCGTACCGATGATCTGAACCCTCGACTGTTCAAAGTGTTTAAAATAACCACTGAGCTGTAACGCCGGTCTGTTTACATCACTGATCATAATGCGATGTCCCTTTAATTCCATATCCGGCAGAAAATTACATAAATCCATGATCTGCGCGATCTTTGCTACTCCAACACCTTCCATATCCTTTGTCCTCTCCTAAACATATTTTTCGTAACGATTCTGACGACATTTTACCATAGATACCGGAATTCTTCAACTTGAATACCCGTGTTTATCTTCCCGGAAAAAAGAATAAACTGCCCGTGCCGCCTGCTCATTCATCGACTCTGTTTTTGCGAGTTCTTCCTCCGAAGCCTCACGGATCGCCTCAAGTGACTGGAACTGGCGCATTAAGGCTTTTCTTCGTGCCGGACCGATGCCCGGAATATCGTCAAGTACGGAATGTACCTGTTCTTTGCTTCTTAAAGATCTGTGATACTCGATGGCAAAACGGTGCGCTTCATCCTGGATCCTCGTGATCAGTTTAAAGCCCTCGCTTGTCCGGTCGATCGGTATCTCTTTATTCTGATAGTATAACCCTCTGGTGCGGTGATTATCATCCTTTACCATACCGCAGACCGGAATATTTATTTTCAGTTCATCAAGCACTTTTAATGCAATGTTTACCTGTCCGCGGCCGCCATCCATCATGATCAGATCCGGAAATCTTGTGAAACTTCCATATTCCTCTGACATTTCCCGTTCTGCAAGTTCTTTTTTCTCCTGCATACCGTGCGTAAAACGTCTGGTCAAAACCTCATGCATGGATGCGTAATCGTCCGGCCCTGTGATGGTTTTTAATTTGAATTTACGATAATCACTGCGTTTTGGTTTTCCCTTTTCGTAGACGATCATGGATCCTACCGTCTCAAAACCGTTGATGTTGGAAATATCAAATGCCTCCACGCGGGAAAGTCCCTCCATCCCCAGAAGATGCTCGATCTCTTTCATCGCGCCGATGGTTCTTCCCTCCTCGCGTTTGATTTTCTCGCGATCCTGGGAAAGTACAAGCTCTGCATTTTTCTGCGCCAGCTCTACCAATTTTTCCTTCATACCTTTTTGCGGAACACGGATATAAACCCTGGCTCCTCTTTTTTCAGTTAACCACTCGGCTAAGACCTCGTGATCCTCGATCTCCTCCGGCAGCATGATCTCCCTTGGAATAAATGGCGTTCCCGAATAAAACTGTTTTAAAAAAGTTGTTAAAATCTGGCTTTTGGTATCCTCTGTCCCGACCCTGACATAAAAATGATCCCTGCCGATCAGCTTTCCGTCACGGATGAAAAATACCTGCACCACGGCATCCCTGTCATCCGATGCAAGCGCGATGATGTCTTTATCCTCACCGTCGGTATGCGTGATCTTCTGTTTCTGCGCGATCTGGCGCACACTGCCTAAAAGCTCCCGGTATTCGATTGCCTTTTCAAATTCCAGATTTTCGGATGCCTCGTTCATTTTTTCTTCTAAGGATTTTAAGATCGGTGCATAGTTTCCATTTAAAAATTCGACGGCAGCATCGATTCTTTCCCGGTATTCTTCCCTGCTGATATAACCCTGACAGGGTGCCTGGCACTGATGGATATGGTAATTTAAACACGGGCGCTCTTTGCCGGTATCTCTCGGCAGTACACGGTTGCAGGTACGAAGCTGGTAAAGCTTATTGATCAGCTCGATCGTATCTTTTACTGCCCCCGCACTGGTGTATGGCCCAAAATATCTCGATTTGTCTTTTTTCTGCTGACGTGAAAAGAGTACCCGTGGGAAATCCTCACCGACCGTCACACGGATATAGGGATAAGTCTTGTCATCGCGCAGCATGGTATTGTATTTTGGACAATGTTCCTTGATCAGGTTGCACTCCAACACAAGCGCCTCTAATTCCGAGTCCGTAATAATATACTCGAAACGTGCGATCTGTTTTACCATCTGTGCCTTTTTGATGCCCTCATCATGACTCGGCTGGAAATACTGGTGTACTCTCTTTCGTAAACTGACAGCCTTACCGATATAGATGATCGCATCGTGGCTGTCATGCATAATATAAACTCCCGGCTGATCCGGGAGTTTTTTTAATTCTTCTGCGATGTTAAACATGAAACCTCATTCCTGCTCTGATATTTCTGTTTATTCTTAATTTATTCCTGATGGTCTTCGGATGACGCTGTCTGATCGTCTACCACCTGGTCAATGAAATTGCCTTTTTCTAACGATACGCCAGCCTGACCTTCTGTTTTGGTCTGCTCTTCCGGCTTCATCTGTTCCTCTGTTTTGGCATGTTCTAACGCATTTTTTGCTTCCTCAGCCTGCTCGAAGAATGTTTTCTTCTCCTCTTTCTCCGGCTCCGGGATTCCTTTTAATTCACGGAAAATCTTCATAAATTCTTTTCCGGTGATCGTCTCATGCTCGTAGAGATATCCTGAAATCTTGTCGAGAACCTCCCTGTTTTCTTCAAGCATGCGGTATGCTTCATCATAACTGCTGTTGATGATGGACAGTACTTCCTGATCGATCTGTGCAGCCGTCTCCTCACCACAGATCAGTCCTGCACGGTTATCTAAGTACTGGTTCTCAACCGTTGCCAGACACATCATACCAAATTTATCGGACATACCGTACTGTGTGACCATCGCTCTCGCGATCGAAGTCGCACTCTCGATATCGTTGGCTGCACCGCTCGTCGCAGAACCAAATACCAGCATCTCTGCCGCACGGCCTGCCATGTAGGTTGTGATCTTTGCAAGCAGTTCATCCTTGGTCTGCAGGTATTTTTCTTCTTCCGGTGTCTGTAATGTATATCCAAGTGCGCCCATGGTACGCGGTACGATTGTGATCTTCTGTACCGGCTCGGTATTTTTCTGCAGTGCAGTTACCATTGCATGACCGACTTCGTGATAAGATACGATCTTGCGCTCCTTATCGCTCATGATGCGGTCTTTCTTCTCTTTTCCACCGACCGCAACAAGCTCAAATGCATCAAACAGATCGGACTGGTTTACAAACTTTCTGCCATTTTTTACTGCGTTGATGGCAGCCTCATTGATCATATTGGCAAGATCGGAACCTACAAGTCCTGCCGTTGCAAGCGCAAGTGCATCAAGGTCTACGGTCTCATCCATCATGACATCTTTGGAATGAACCTTTAATGTCTCTAAACGTCCCTTTAAGTCCGGTTTATCGACAATAATACGACGGTCAAAACGTCCCGGACGGAGTAACGCTTTATCAAGTACCTCCGGACGGTTGGTCGCTGCTAAGATCAGAAGTCCCTTGGATGTATCAAATCCATCCATCTCTGCCAGTAACTGGTTTAACGTCTGCTCACGCTCGTCATTGCCGCCGTAACGGGTATCACGGCTCTTACCGATCGCATCGATCTCATCGATAAAGATGATACACGGTGCCTGTTTCTGTGCTTCTTTAAACAGGTCACGCACACGGGAAGCTCCGACACCGACAAACATCTCCACGAAATCCGATCCTGCCAGTGAGAAGAACGGAACCTTCGCCTCACCTGCCACCGCTTTTGCAAGCAATGTTTTACCAGTACCAGGAGGTCCTACTAAAAGCGCACCTTTCGGCAGCTTTGCACCGATCTCTGAATATTTCTTCGGATTGTGCAGGAAATCAACAACTTCCTGTAAGGACTCTTTCGCTTCATCCTGTCCTGCTACATCTTTAAAGGTAACACCTGTCTGCTTCTCGACATAAACTTTGGCATTGCTCTTGCCAACACCCATGGCACCGCCGCCCATACGCTTCATCAAAAATCCGAGCAGTACCCAGATCAGTACTAACGGGATCAGATAACTTAAAATACTGTAAATCCAGGTGGAAGTGTTGTCCGGGATTACTCCGTAAATTTCTACGCCTTTTTCTTTTAAAAGCGGAATCAGATCCTCATCCGCCACGCGTCCGCAGTAATAGGTCGGCTGGTACGGACTCTTGTCCTTTGTCACCGGTGTGATGTCGATCTCATACGATCCGATCTCTACGGATTTGACTTCACCTGCTTCCACTTTTTCCAGAAATTGCGAATAGGAAATCTCCTGGGTGCTCATCTGTGAAAAGCGGTTCGACACCATGCTCATGATAAATAACACGATGAGAGAAACCAGAACAAATGCCATGATAAGCTGTCCGTTATGGTTGTCCTTTCCACCATTGCCGCCATTATTTCCATTGCCACCGCCGCCATTGCCGCCGTTATTATTATAATTATTATTTCCATTATTGTAATTATTTGGTCCCTGGTTATCCATAATCTATCCTTTCCAAACATCTGCAGTATCTGCTGCATCTGGATTTTATCTGATATTCGTCAATATCTTCTTTATTATATTGAAAACAACACGCAAAAGCAATACACAGTTCATGAACTTTTGATGTGTTTTCTAAATTATTTCTAAATTCACTTTTATCTTTTTTAAGTTATGCTGGATTTTGCGTAAACTTAGTTGTATACTATATGGGTTATAAAATACGTGAAATATTTTTTAAATTTACTATAATGATGAGGAGGAAAACCCTATGCCTGTAAAATATGTCTTTGTCACCGGCGGTGTCGTTTCCGGTCTTGGTAAAGGTATCACGGCTGCTTCTCTTGGAAGATTATTAAAAGCCCGTGGATACAAAGTGACCATGCAGAAATTCGATCCGTATATCAATATCGATCCCGGAACCATGAACCCGATCCAGCATGGTGAAGTATTCGTTACCGATGACGGTGCAGAAACAGACCTGGACTTAGGACATTATGAACGTTTTATCGATGAAAGCCTAACAAAAAATTCCAATGTGACCACCGGTAAGGTTTACTGGTCTGTGCTCCAGAAAGAGCGCCGCGGCGATTTCGGCGGAGGTACTGTTCAGGTGATCCCGCATATCACCAATGAGATCAAGAGCCGTTTTTACCGCAATTTCACTTCCGATGAGACACATATCGCGATCATTGAGGTCGGCGGTACTGTCGGAGATATCGAGAGCCAGCCGTTCTTAGAGGCGATCCGCCAGTTCCAGCATGAGGTCGGACACGAAAACGCGATTCTGATCCATGTCACACTGATCCCTTATATCAAGGCTTCCGGTGAGCTTAAGACAAAACCGACACAGGCAAGCGTCAAAGAACTTCAGGGAATGGGTATCCAGCCGGATATCATCGTCTGCCGCTCCGAGCACGAACTTGATCAGAGCTTAAAAGACAAAATTGCCCTGTTCTGTAACGTACCAAACGGCAACGTACTCCAGAACCTTGACGTTGAGTATCTTTACGAGGCACCTCTTGCCATGGAAAAGGAAAATCTTGCCAAGGTTGCATGTAAGGCCCTGCATTTAGATTGCCCGGAACCGGATTTAAAAGACTGGGAAGCCATGGTAGATTCTCTCCGCCACCCGAACAAAGAAGTAAAAATTGCTTTGGTCGGAAAATATATTGCACTGCATGATGCATACATCTCTGTTGTGGAGGCATTAAAACACGGCGGAATTGCTGAGCGTGCTACCGTCGATCTCCACTGGATCGATTCTGAGACATTAAATGATGACAATACAAAAGAACTGCTCGGCGATATGGCAGGTATCATTGTTCCGGGAGGATTTGGTTCCCGCGGTGTCGAGGGTATGATCTCCGCAGCAAAATACGCAAGAGAAAACAACGTTCCATACCTTGGTCTCTGCCTTGGTATGCAGGTAGCCATCATTGAATTTGCAAGACATGTCTGCGGATTCCATGATGCACACAGTGTGGAGCTTGACCCGAACACCACACATCCTGTCATCGCACTGATGCCGGATCAGAATGGTGTGGAGGATATCGGCGGTACCTTAAGACTTGGCTCTTACCCATGTGTGCTAGATCCAACCTCTAAAGCCCGCGAGCTTTACGGTTCTGAAGAGATCCATGAGAGACACCGTCACCGTTACGAAGTCAACAATGATTTCCGTGCAGCACTTACCGAGGGCGGCATGAAACTCTGCGGTACCTCCCCGGATGGAAGAATCGTTGAGATGATTGAAATTCCGGATCACCCGTGGTTCCTTGCAACACAGGCTCATCCGGAATTCAAATCCAGACCGAACCGTCCACATCCGTTATTCAAAGGTTTTGTGGAAGCTGCTGTAAAGAACAGCATGAAATAAATTTTAAACGCAAAAAGCTGACTTGCCGGTTTGCCCGGCAGTCAGCTTTTTTCATAATAATAAAATGTTCGTAGAACGTGCATTCTGTTATTTATTTTCCAAAGTAAGCATCCACTCCATCGGCGATTCCCGATGCGATCTTCTGCTGATAATCGTCAGTCGCCATTTTAAGATCCTCATCCGCATTGGTCATGTACCCCATCTCAACGATCGTGACCGGAACCTGACACCAGTTGATACCGCTCATCGTATCTGTCTCCCAGACACCCTCACTTTTTGCACCGGTTGCCGCACACAAGGAACCTATGATGCAGTCGGAAAGTTTTCTTGAGTTCTGATAAATATTGGAGCAGTACGGGTTTGCTGCGGTCGGACAGATCGTCATCGCTCCGTTTGCCGCAGAGTTGGTACTTCCATTTGCATGAATGCGGATAAATGCTGCCGCATGATTATTATTGGCAACTGCCGCACGCTCGGAATTGCTGATATTGACATCATTGGTCGTCCGGATCATCAACACCTGATAGCCGCGCGCCGTAAGTTCCTGCTGCAGCTTTAAAGATACCTGAAGTGTCAGTTCGTATTCCGCAAGCCCGCTCGCCACACCTGTTGTACCGGAAGCAACTTTCGCTTTTGTCTCAGATGCGCCTGGCCCGATCGGCTCTTTTTCGTTATTTCCTTTTGCCTGATGTCCGGCGTCGATCACAACCAGATTACCGGAAATGTTTGTCTGGACTGTATCTGTCTGCGTATTTTCCATCTCAGCAGACTGTTCTGTGCCAGTCTGGGGATTTCCCGCCTCAGCAGACTGCGCTGTGTCCGCAGTCTGTGATGATGCACTCTCCTGCTCCGAATCTGCTTCCCCCTTAATCACCTCTGTTGTAATGATTTCTTCTGTTTCCCGTGTCTCCGTTGGTGCCAGTTCTGCCGGCTCTGTTTCTTCCGTCTGCTCTGTTTCCTGTGTTTTTGTCTGTGCAGTTTCTGTCGCTTCTGTCATGATCTGCTCCGACTCTGCCTCTGTCTGTTCTTGTGTTTCTGTGACATTTTTCTCTTCAGCAGACACCTGGGCAGATCCGTTTTCATCCGCTTTGCTGCCACATCCCGTCATAAAAGACGCCCCCGCCAGTATCGTACATAACAATAACGCCAGTAATCTTTTCTTCTTTTTTATATTGCCAAAACTCATATATTTCTCCATTCTTTTTGCTTATTATCTGTCTTCAATATTACATCTGATGCCTTACCACCGCATACTCATCATCCAGCTGGTAGTACGGACACTCTTTATAATGTCCCTGCATCAGGCGCGCAGCATCATCCTCGTCCATATCCACTTCGCAGTAATATTCCTCATCATCTTCATCGTATACATTGTATACACAACTGTCACAGCTCGCCATAACATCCTCCAATTCTTATTGCCGTATTTTCCATATCCTGTCTGCTGCTTATCTTTCACTTCCGACTCTTCCGCAGAACATTATCTCCATGTTGAGATCACTTTGTCATAAAGCTGTTCTAAAAATTCTTTCAAAAGTGTGCGCTGGGTATCCCAGTATTTCTCAGTGATCTCGTCTCCGTCTGGTGTGTTTTCCGTCACATCCATAACTGCATCTAAGATCTCCGGGTTCAGATCATCCATCGCCTCCTGCACGGCAGCCTCAAAATCACAATACGCCTCACTGGTCAGGTATAGGATGAAATTCTCGCGGTTTAAATTTCTTGCCTCATAACTTCCGGTAAAAATATCATTTCCCACCGATGCGATCTGTTCGAACTCTTCCTTTACCGTTGTATAGTCAACCGGGCAGTAACTCTCCGTAAAAAATTTATCAAACACTTCTTTGTCAATCTTTTGTTCCATGCTGTTATCGTCTCCTTGCATTTTTTGCGTTCCCATGTTATTTTAGCATAGAAACCGTTCACAGAAAAGACCGCATATCTGCGGTAATCATGGGCAACCCACTACACGGGCAAACCGTTTACCATAATATAGAAGAAACGAGGTTTATTATGACTGAATATCAAAATCTTCCAAACGATCCTGCTATGCTTTTAAGTTTCGTCAATACACAGCTCCGCGACAATTATGCGTCTTTTTCTGAGCTTGTTGCCGCATTTCATGCAGATGCCGATGCGATCACTGAAAAATTAAAAATGATCGATTACGAATATGACGAAACCCAAAATCAGTTTGTATAACATTTATTCCGGTACTTCATCATTCAGATATTTTCTGACACGCTTCCAATTCGGATAAAACTGTGTCATATAGCCCCAGAACACGGCATTATGACTCGGTTCTAAAATATGTGTCAGCTCATGCACGACCACATACTCCAGGCACTCCGGCGGCTTTTTCGCCAGTGCGAGATTGATATTGATGTGGTGTGTCCTCACATTGCAGGAACCCCAGCGTGTTTTCATCTGGCGTATCGTAACACCGGATGCCTTTACGCCCATGACGGGTTCCCATTTTGCAATCAATTTTTCCACGTCTTTTTTCAAAAGCAGTTTCTGCTGTTTTAATTCCGCTTCGCTTAATTGTCTTACTTCCCTGCGTCCCTCTTTCGCACGCAGATATTTTTCCCTGTAAACCCGGATCCAGTCGATCCGCTCCTTTGCAAAACGGTAAATCCGCTCGTCGCTCATCTGATGCGGCGCCGAAATGCGCACACTGCCATCCTCTTTACTGATACGCAGATACATATTTTTCATGCGTTTTTTCGTCACAATGATCGGGATCTCTTCTATCGTGAAACTGTATGTTTTTTCTCTCATATCCGGCCTTTCTGATAATTTTCTGAATTTTAATATGATGATGTTGGGGGCAAATAGTGCATTCACAACATAACGACTGGCAAATTGCACAAAGCCGAGACTGCTTTTGTGACTTTGGGAGAAAATTAGTAAATCTTAGACTGCCTGGTAATACACAGTGATGTTCTGCCACGGATGGCAGAACAAGGCAGCATCGAGTTATGGAGGACTCGTTGTTGCCGTTCACGTCACTCTGAGAAAACCTGACTCAGGCAGGCTTAGATTTTCTTATTTTCGTACAACGGAACAAAACAGACACGGCTTTGTGCAATTTGTCAATCAAGATGTTTAAATGCACTATCTGACCCCAACATCATATGATTCGATTATCCAAAAATGAAATCCACCTTTTGATAATCGAATCCCATAAATGAAGAAACCCCGGTAACATCTCTGTTCCGGGGTTTCTCCGAGGAGTTTAGTTATGAAAATGTTAATCTATATAAAGGAAATTGCGTCGAAAGAATTGTCGGGATGTACAGCCTTTATTCTATACAACCTTGTTTAACAACCCGCCTGGGTAAGCGTTGTTAACTTCTTTCGATGGTTACAGTATACGGAAAAAATATGTCTTAAGTGTGACGATTTTCGAAAAGATTTATAAAAATCCTTATTTTTGTTTTTATATTTTATTTATAAATACAATTCTTTCCACATGATAATTTATGTTATAATAAAATCCTAATGTAACAGACAGGAGGACTTTATATGACCGAAACACCTTTATTTGAAAACCGGAGATACTGCGAAGAATGTCACTGTCTTCTTCCCACATCCTACGAGGGAACATTGTGTCCCCGCTGTTTAGAACAGGAACTTTTTCATCAGGTAAAAGAATATATTCAGACAAACAACGCCACCGCTTATGATGTTGCAACACATTTTCATCTGCCGCTCAGCCGCATTAAAGAATGGATTGATGACGGGATGATCGAATACAAAGACATTCCCGGCCACAAACTTTAAATGACTATTTCAAAAATCCATTGATAATCTGTTCTTCCGCTTCTTTTTCTGTAAGTCCAAGTGTCATCAGCTTGATCAGCTGCTCTCCTGCTATTTTTCCGATAGCAGCTTCATGGATCAGATTTGCGTCAATATTGTTGGCAGTCAGCTGCGGACTTGCAGTCACACAGGCGTTATCCATAATGATGGCATCACATTCACTGTGTCCTGCACAGGCTGCATTACCATTCATAACGGAGAAAAATTCCTGTTTTGATTCCCCTTTTGCAACAGAACGTGACACCAGATTCACACTGGAATTATCCCCGTTAATATCCACATGAAAATCTGTCTTTGCGTACTGTTTTCCGTGTGTCATGATCTTCTCATGGATCTCTAAGGATGCGTTTTCTGCCAGATCTCCTCTCGTCACACGAACCGTGGAATCGATTCCTTTGATCTGTGTCGTCTCCATCTCCATATGTGCGCCCTCTTTTAAGTGGACGATGGTCTGCGGATTCATGATATTCTCTCCGTTGCCGTCTCCCTCGCCGTAATGGCGCTCAATGTAGCGGACTTTTGCATTTTTCTCCAGATAAAACGTATGCACACCGTCATGTTTGGAAGTATCTACACCACAGTTATGGATCCCACATCCTGCCACGATCGTGACATCTGCACCCTCACCGATATAAAAATCATTGTAAACACATTCCTGCATTCCACTTTCACTCAAAAGAACCGGAATGTGTACACTCTCATTGACCGTTCCCGGTTTGATGATAATATCGATTCCGTCCTTATCAGTCTTTGTTACAATATCAATATTTGCAGTTGTATTTCTTCCGAGTTTGGTTCCGTTGGCACGAATGTTATAGGCACCCTCCGGGATCTCGTGCAGTCCTGCCACCTGCTCTAATAAATTTTTCTGTATTAAATCCATTTTTATCCTCACTTCCTCATACTCATACATTACAGCTTGCTGGTCAGTGTCTCACAGGCCCCTGCTGTATGAAGCAGTTCCGGAAGTACTTCTTCCTTGGTTCCGATTGTCTTAACCTGTCCGTTTGCGATCACCACGATCTTATCTGCAATGTCTAAAATACGCTCCTGATGTGAAATGATAAGAATCGTTCCCTGAATCTCATCACGCATTTTTTCAAATACCCTGATCAGACTGTTAAAACTCCAGAGATCGATTCCCGCCTCAGGCTCATCAAAAATGGAAAGCTTTGTTCCGCGTGCCGTGATCATCGCGATCTCAATACGCTTTAACTCACCGCCTGAAAGACTGCCATTGATCTCACGGTCAATATACTCTCTCGCACACAGACCAACCTCCGATAAGATCTCACAGATCTCATTCACCGTCATCGTTCTTCCTGCTGCGATTGTGATCAGATCTTTGACTGTCAGTCCTTTAAAATGTACCGGCTGCTGAAATGCATAGCTGATGCCATGTTTTGCACGCTCGGTAATATCAAGTTCTGTAATATCCTCTCCATCTAAAATGATCTGACCGGATGTCGGCTTGATGATTCCGGCAATGATCTTTGCAAGTGTGGACTTTCCTCCACCGTTCGGTCCGGTGATCGCCACAAAATGCTCATCGATCGTAAGGCTGACATCTTTTAAGATCTCTTTGTTGTCCTGATTGTCCTCTACCTCATAAGTGATATTTCTTAACTCTAACATTTCTTCCTCCGTCTGCGTTTCGCCGCTTATCTTACCACGGAACGCGGATATTTTACCATAACTTCATCGAGCATCTCATCATCCGGCTCAAACTCATAACGCACAAGTCCTTTTTCGCCCTTTGCGATCAGCTCATACACCTTTGCCTCCGGGTCGCCGGAAGTCAGATTTTTATATGCCAGATTCTTGTCATTTTCGTATTTGTATACGCTTCTGTCACCTCTTGGAGCAAATCCAAGTACATCATCCATCTGCACGCTGCCGATGGCTTTACGTTTGCTTTTTGCCTTGATCCGTGCAAAGCGGAACTCTCCATCATAATAGGTATATTCGTACTCTATATCCGAACGAAATGCCTGAAAATACCATACCAGTGCAAATGCGATTCCCGGGATCAGAAAAATAACCGGATTCACAAATGTAGCCAGCAAAAACATCAGGCAGGCAAGGATAAACCATGCTGTAGTTAACATTTTTTTGGAACCTGTTTTCTTTTTCGGAACGATCACTAATTTCTCATGCATATAATCTTCTCCTGTTTTCTTATATTTACCTGTTTTTTGACATACTCTTTTGGGCAGGCTGCCTTTTCCACCATCGTGGAACTGGTTCTATTTCACATACATCAGCATCTCTTTTGCAAGTCTGCCACAGGTCATACTTCTTATATTATCATGTAACAACTTGTCAGGCAAGGGCTGTCCCTCCATTCTCTGCATAAATACAGGAAATTTTATACATTTTTTATTTTTCTGTACATCGCACCTGTTATCGTGTAAAATAAAAGCAAATGGTTTTTTCGTAATTTTTCGCAGTTTTGCAACACATTTTTTACACACAATAACTTTTTATCATGGAGAATAAAAAAATGATCAATTATCAATATGAAAAAGATGCATTTTCCACATTTCAGGAAGGAATCCGCCGTGAATGGGCGCTGACCAACGGCATCGGCGGTTATGCCGGAAGTTCCCTCATCGGTGCTCACAACCGGACGCATCAGGGTTATCTGATCGCAAGTCTGCACCCGCCGATCGAGCGTTATCTTGTTTTTTCAAAGATCAACGAATCCCTGTCCGTATTTGCAGCAGAAAACACCGGCAGTTCTGATGAAAAATTCCATTCACTTACGGACACGTTAAAAAAAGGAGCTGCGCCAGCTGTATCTGCAGTGTATAACCTTGAGACCTCACAGCACAGAAAAAATGGCGGAACCTGTTACACACAGGGGCAGGAATATCTCGTCTCTTTTTCTTATGACGGAAGTGTTCACTACACATACCAGGCGGGCGATATCATGCTGAAAAAACATATCTGCTTAAAACATGGTGCCAATGTGTGTGCCATTGCCTATGAAATCGAAAATAATGGTCCAGATGCTTCTCTCACGCTGGTTCCGCTTTTTAATTTCCGTGAACACAGCGCATCCAGCCGTCCGGAAGATTTTCATTTTCGTACTTCCCTGATCGACAATTCACTCTGCCTGATCCCGGAAAGCCATCCTGATACTGCCATTTTGTTCCAGACCAGTGAAGGTATTTTTTCCGACCATACGCCTATGTTCGATATTGACATGCAGCTTCAGACCGAAGTCGATCTTGAGACGGACGGACTCGACTGTCATTATTGTCCACATGAAGTCACTGTTTTTCTTCCGGCGAAAAGCCACAAACAGATTTCCGTGCTCTGTTCCGTGATCGCTGCCGATGAAACATTTACAGATATCACGGCAGATACCGCTTTTGACATTTTAAAAGAACGGGAAAAGTATACAAAATCACTCTACGAAACGGCAGGTATCCACGATGATTTTGCAGATCGCCTGGTTCTCGCCGCGGATCAGTTTCTCTGTGACCGTGCTTCTACCGGCTATAAAACCGTGCTTGCCGGGCTTCCATGGTTTACGGATTGGGGCCGTGACACGATGATCGCATTTACCGGACTGACGCTCTGCACCGGGCGCAGAAAAGATGCAGAGGAAATCCTTTTAACTTTTTCCAAATACATCCGTCACGGGATCGTGCCAAACATGTTCCCGGATGACAATGCCGCTCCGCTTTATAATACAGCGGACGCTTCCCTGTGGTATTTTTATGCAGTATGGCAGTATCTGCAGTATTATCCGGATACCGCTGCCAATGCGTTTGTACAGGAAAATATTTATCCTCATTTGAAGGAAATCATTTCCGCTTACAAAAACGGCACAGATTTCAGTATTTATATGGAGGAGGACGGTCTCATCCATGCCGGAAGCGGTCTTGACCAGATCACCTGGATGGACGTGCGTGTCGGTGACTGGGTTGCCACCCCGCGCCACGGAAAACCGGTGGAGATCAATGCGCTCTGGTATAATGCGCTGAAGGTCATGGAGGAACTTGCCCGGCGGTATGAGGGAGACGATGTTTTGGTTACTGGCGGTTCTGCCACGAGTTCCGGCAGTGAGGTTTCTGTTGCTGGTGCTGCCACGGGGTTGGACAGTCATGTTATGACCTCTCACGACTACGCCGCACTTGCGGAACTTGTAAAAGCATCGTTCTGCAGGAAGTTCTGGTGGGAAGAAAAGGGCTGTCTTTACGATGTCGTGGACGGGGATGAGCCGGATGACCATCTTCGCCCAAACCAGATCTATGCGGTGTCACTGCCTTTTACCATGTTATCGAAGGAGCAGGAAGCAAAAATCGTCGCATTTGTCAAAAAATATCTTTATATAGGCTGCGGACTTCGCTCTCTCACCAGTGACCATGCGGACTATCACGGCATTTACTGTGGTTCCCTGCCAAAACGCGACGCCGCCTACCACCAGGGCACGGCATGGGGATTTCTGCTCGGCGGTTTTCTGTCCGCCTATGCCAAAGTCCACGATCACTCGCTGGAATGTACCAAAGAGCTGCTTTCCCTGCTCGGGCCGGTGCGTCATCATCTGACCGACAATGGCTGTATCGGCTCGATCTCCGAAATTTTCGACGGGGATGCACCTCACAATCCAAGAGGCTGCTATGCGCAGGCATGGAGCGTCGGTGAGACACTGCGGGCTTATATGCAGGATGTGCTGCCGTATATGTAACTTCCGTCCTGCTATCCTGCTATACGCATGATATACAAATGTACTGACATGCGTTACCGTATAACATAATCTCTCGACAGCAAGGTCAAAAAACATATCACTTTACAATTTAACTGATGCACACAATGGGTGAAACCTCGGTATTTAAATCTGGTTTCACCCATTTTTTCTAACTATTTAATGACTTTCTATTGATTTTGGGCGAAATCTTCCTTTTTCTACTCATTTCGCCCTGGTTTTTCCGATTCTGTGGGTTATTCTGATTGATTTCACCTCTATTTCACCCATTCTACCCCATATTGAAGTATATTCCCGTAAAAACCGGACGAAATCCCTTTGTAATGTGCAGTTTTCGCCCATTCTGTTTCAAACTAAACGAATTGGGTTTACGTTACTTTTATTTTTGTGCGCTGCGCTGGCAATGTGGCATATGCTTGCTCTAAAATGACCCGTCTATGTTTTCCTAATTATTGCGAAAATTCATATTATTAAAAAAAATTTGCATTTTCTGCTTGACAGCAAAGCCATTTTCCTTTAAAATAAGTTTTGTTGTGAGACGCCCAGTTAGCTCAGTTGGTAGAGCAGAGGACTGAAAATCCTCGTGTCTCTGGTTCGATTCCGGAACTGGGCATTCGAGCAGAAATAACAGTTTCTGCTCGACAGTATTCAATTTCATACATCTTATGCGGGTGTAGTTCAATGGTAGAACACCAGCCTTCCAAGCTGGATACGTGGGTTCGATTCCCATCACCCGCTCTCTGTTACAGGTACTAAAACTGAGTTTCCAATGGAACTCAGTTTTTTAGTACCTGTTATGAGGCGGGGGATTGCATCCGCTTTTTTGTTGCAAAGATATAAAAAACGGGCTTCTGATAAAGCCCATTTTTTGCATTTAGCGGAATATTCCGATCAGTTTTTCCCAGAATGTTTCTTTTTTCTCTTCTGTCACAGTTTCTTCCTTTACTTCCTCTTTCTGGATTGCCGGTGTTTTAATGACAAACAATACTGATTCAATATTCGTATTTTTGTCTGATACGAAAGAAACCGTCTCTACATCTTTTCCTGTCATTTCATCGATCGTGTCTGAAATCTTATCCGAAATCTTCGTATCAAGATCTGATGTTTCAGAAGAAAACTCATCTGTTCCGTCAAGCATCTCTTTGGTTCCATCTGACAGTTTTTTAGTTCCATCTTTCATACTCTCTGTTCCGTCTTTTAATGCGGCTGCACCTTCTGCCAGGGAATTTGTTCCATTTTTCAACGTCAGGGTGCTGTCTGATAATTTTCCTGTTCCTTCCTGTAAAGACAATGCACCATTTAATAAACTCTCTGTTCCGGTTTTTAATGTTCCTGCTCCAGTCTTTAAACTCTCGCTTCCTTTTACAAGCTCCTGTGTTCCCTTATATAAGGAAGCTGTGCCATCTGCAAGATCTTTTGCTCCACCGGTAATTCCTGAATACCCTTTCGTGATCTTTTTTACTGCACCGGTATAATCACTGATTCCGGTATCTAACGTATTGTAATTAGTAACAAATGTATCAATTCCTGTTTTCATTGTCGTCAGATTACCGGAAAGATCTGTCAGCGTCGTTACCAGTCCTGAAATTGCCGTATTAAAATCAGCATAATTGCTCTGTAATGCAAGAGCCCCTTTCATCAGTTCTCCATTTGTGCTATCCAGACTTCCATCGATTCCTGCGATCAGCGCATCACTTCCACTGATATACGATGCGTCTGCATTCAACAGACTCTCCAGATTGATCAGTTTTCCTGCCATCGTCACATAATTGCTGATCACTTCTGTATTTCCCGTTGCAGCACACTGATACAGCATCACAGCTTCCGCATCCCCATTAGAAGCAAGCTCACCGAGTTTTGATGTGAGTGCTGCCTCACCGCCTGAAACATATGCTTCATATAATGCACGCTGCGTATCTGTAATCTGCAGTGCCTCAACTGCCTGTGTATTTTTCTGTGCCATATCTGTTGCACCTGCTGCCTCAAGTGATTGTTGATATACCGTAATTGCTTCATCCAGTGAGTTCAATCCGCCAACCAGTGCATCAATTCCACCCTGAATCTGCGTGGAAGAATCTGCCAATTTCTGCAATTCCTCTGTATTCATGGAAACACCATCCAATCCTTTTTTTATCTGTGATAGTGCTTTTTTCACTTCCGCTGAACCATCGGTCAGATTCTGAGACTGCTTATCAAGCTGTGTCAATGCACTTTCCACATCTTTAATTCCCTTGTTGAGGCTGGCCATGCCTCCATCCACCTGTTTTGCACCATCATTTACTTTTACCGTCCCGTCATAAGCGTCGGCTGCTCCACTTGCAAGTGCAGATGCACCGGTTTTTAATTCACCAGCTCCGGTGCCTAACGTGTCAACTCCCGTCTTTAAACTTGAAACGCCATCTTTCAGTGCTCCTGCTCCATCATTTAACTTGTCTGCCCCATCTTTCAGGTCGGCTGCTCCATCATCTAATTCAGATGCTCCATCGTTCAGATCTGATGCTCCATCGTTTAAATCAGATGCCCCGTCATTTAATTCCGTAATTGCATCCTGAATCTCTTTCACCTGATTTGTCAATTCACTGTCATCCACATCCATATCCATGTTCAGTTTCACACCATTGATACTGATCGCATCCATTTCAAAATCCATCACATCTGCTTTTACGGTCAGATCTGCACCTTTTCCCGGCAAAATAATATAAGAAAGCTGTTTATCCGAACCAACATTGGCGATCGTTGCCTGATCTGCTACAATATTTTTGCATTTTGTTGCATCGAGTGTCAGCGTTCCCTGAAGGGCATAACCACTCCAGAAAGATTCATCACAATTTTTATTCTGTGTGATACTTATATTTATTTCCAGACTTCCGCTTTTTCCTGCAAGTTCTTCTGCTTTATATCCTTTTCCATCCAGCTTGTAGGTAATTGCTATATTCCATGGAATCTCTTTCGTATCCAGATCTCCCTGATAGTACACTTTGTCTGAATCCGTATGAATCGTGATCTTATCACCATCCACATTGATCTTATCTTCTGTTGTCAGATTTTTCACACTGGTATATTTCCCATAATCTGTGATATCTGATCCCTGTACGCTGTTGACCACATATACTCCGGTAACATCTCCCGCTTCATCCAGATTTGCATATACAACTTCTTCTTTTTTTGCACTGTCTGCTGCAAATGCTGTTACACCTGTACTGCCAAGAAGCATAGCTGCAGACAGAGTAAATGCTGTTGCTTTTTTTATATTTCCCGTTCTTTTTGCTCTATTTCTATTCATAAGAATCTCCTTTCTTTCCTACTGGATTTTTAACAGTTTCATCATTTGTAAATAACTTGATATAAACAGGCAAACTACTTGATTTTGCGTTTTTTCCCAATTTTTTTCATCAGGCAGTCCTCTAAATACAGGCAGCCCGGCAATGCTAAAAATACAAAAAACAATGAACAGATCGTTCCTCTTCCAAGCAGATATCCAAGCTGTGAGAGCAGTCCATGTGTGGAAATGATTCCAAGCAGGAATCCAACGATCGTGAGAACTGTTCCTGATGTCAGTATGGATGCTGTTACATTTGATATGGTCTCAACTATCGCTTCTTTTCCCGCCATTTTTTCTCTGTTTTCGCGGAAACGTGACGTAAGCAGGATCGCATAATCGACGGTTGCACCAAGCTGTACAGAGCTGATGATCAGATATGCAATATAGAACACCGTCTTTCCCATATAATAAGGTATAGAAAGATTTACCCATACTGCTGTTTCAATCACAAGTACTAAAATCACAGACAACGACAGCGATCTTAAACTAAACAGCAGTACTACAAAAACCGCTCTGATCGCAACCAGATTTACCTTTTCCATATCCGCTGTAACCGTATCCATCAGATCGTAGGTGCTCACACCCTGACCGGCGAGATAATATTCATCCGGATAATATTTTGAAGCCGTATCGCGAAGCGTTTTTACCAGATCAAATGTCTCTGATCCCTCATAATCCACATCCACGGATAACACCATCCTGCTGTAATGTTCCGATTCGAGTCTGCTTAACGTATCTTCATCCAGATACTCATATGGCACCTGTGCTCCTGCAAGATCTACAAAGGAAATAATATCATCTACCTGTGGAATCTCCTTTAGGGCATTGGAAAGCTCTGTCTCTTTTGCAGTATCTCCTCTTGGAATCAGCAGCACATAGGTATCACTCTTTCCAAAAACATCCTCGATCGCTTCTGTGTCTTTTCCAAGCTGTGTCGCTGATCCAAAAATATGTGATGAACCATAGTAATAATCATTATGATTGCTCGATAAGTATGCCGGTGCGACCACTATGACAAAAATGCAGACACACGGTATCATAATTTTGCAGATAAAGCCTCCGAATTTATGGAAAGATGGCAAAAAGGAACGGTGGTGTGTTTTATCCATCCATTTATAGCTTGCTAAAATAAGTCCCGGCATAAATATAAATACTGTGATCAGGCTGATCGCAATTCCTTTTGCAAGCGCAAGTCCAAGATCCGGTCCGATCTGAAAACGCATCAGCGCCAATGCCAGGAATCCGATTACCGTCGTCAGTCCACTCGACAAGATGGACGAAGTTGACTTACACAGTGCATCATTCATCGCAGCTTCCGCATCTTTTTCTTTTCGGCATTCTTCAAATCTGTGAATCAGGAATACGGAATAATCTAACGATACTGCAAGCTGCAAAATATTTCCTGCCGCATTTGTCACAAATGAAATTTCACCAAATATCAGGTTTGAACCTGCATTTAAAATAATCGCTATCCCAAGTCCTATCATAACCACAACTGGTTCTACCCATGAACTTGTTGTCAGCATAAGTACGAAAAATACAAACAATACACCAACCACTGTGATCTTTTGTATCTCGGATGTCGTACTCTCTGTCGCCTGTGCCGTGCTGACCGCAGAACCGGTCATTGCATTATCATCACCGATCAATGTTCTTATATCAGAAACTGCTGATATGGTTTTATCTTCATCGATCGTGACAGAAAATAATGCATTTTTATCTTTATAATAAATTTCAACCGCATCCTGATCTAAAGTTTCGACCGGCTGTTTTAAATCCAACGAATCATCCAGCCATGTAACATCTGTTACTCCGTCAATTTCCTTTAGCTTTTCTTTGTAATTAAGTGCTTCCGGAATTGTGACATCATAGATCAGCACCCTTGCATTTGGGATACCTCCGTCAAATTCATCATTCATGACATCCAGTGCGACCGTAGACGGCGAATCTTCCGGCAGATAGGAATTCATATCATAATTGACTGACACAAACTCCTTTGCAAACGCCAGGATAACCGCCGCTATCACAAACACAACAAGAATCAATTTTCTGCAACGAATTACTACATTATAAAACTTTTCCACATGTTTCCTCCTTATTCTCTGACATCCCTGCATCATTTTTGTTTTGCCATTGTTATCTGCTGTCTGTCAGTATAATAACAGTTGTTTTTTAATTGACAACTGTTCATTTTTTCGTATAATATAATAAAAAGAATCATATTACAACGTACATTTAATGTTGTTTTGGTAATTATTTAACATAACTATGTGGAATGTCTCTTTATAGCAATATAAAACCGACTTTGTCACATATTTTTGTGTAATCCTTTTCAAAATATGATTCATATGGATAAGAAATGGAGATCACTATGGAAGAAAAGACAGATTTAAGAATCAGAAAAACCTATAAGGCTCTCTGTGATGCCTTTGTAACAATTTTGGAAAAGAAACGTTTTGATGACCTGACGGTCAACGAACTCTGTGATGAAGCAATGATCCGGCGTGCAACCTTTTATAAACATTTTGCAGACAAGTACGACTTCTTTTCTTTTTTTATAAGACAGGAGCGTGATCGTTTCATTCAGCAGATTGCCGATCCAGAAAGTGACAGTATTTATGCACATAACCTTTATCTTACACAGAAAACATTACAATTTTTTCAGGAACATGATACTTTGATCCAGAATGTTTTAAAAAGCAACATGGCTTCTGCCCTGCTTGATATTTTTTCAGAAGAAATTTATACGGATATTTTTTTAAATTTAAAAGAATATGAAAAAAATGGCGTAACCTTCTCTGTCAGCCCGGAACTGCTTGCTTCCTTCCTCTCCGGCGGCATATTTCAGACAATTCTGGCTTTTGTACATCACCCGCAGCACTTTTCTGATGATCAGATCGTCACTGATATTTCAAAAATCCTTGGATGCTTAGAGACAATGACTAGCTGATCACGTCTGCAATATTTTAGAAAAACTTCACGAATTGGTACTTTTTTCATTTTTTCATGTGTGTTATTCTAGTGAAATGAGGTCAATATGTACCAGTGCCTCATTATGTGATGTGAAATCACGATAAGACTGTTAGAAATGAGGATTACCATGGAAAAAAAGACAGATTTTAAGGCACTCTCAAGCAAAGCAAAAGTCCAGTACATCTGGGACTATTACAGACTGCACATTTTATCAGTGATCGTGATCGGTGGAATCGTGATCGGTCTTACCTATCATTTTGTTTCTTACCGCAAACCGATCTTAAGTGTAATTATGATCAATGTACAGACGACCAGCGAAAATGCCGATGCTGCTTTTGACGAATTTTCAGATACTGCCGGCTATGATAAAAAACAGCAGCCCATCGACGTTTCAGCAAACCTTCAGTTTCCGGAAAGTTCAGATGCAGCTTCCGCTTCCAGTTATGAAGATTATATGGTGCTCTCCACAATGGTCGGAGCCGGTGGACAGGATCTGTTTTTTGGAACAGGGGATACCTTTTTAGATTATGCAAACGAAGGTGCCTGCTTAGATCTGCGCACCTATATTTCCGATGATGTATTAGAAAAGTATAAAGATCATCTGATCTATTCCACAGATGATGGTGAATCCGAATCTTACCCATGTGCGATCGAGCTTACTGACAACGCATGGATCAAAAAATACGGTATTTATGACGGAACATGCTATTTTGGCGTGTTCAGCCGTTCCGAGCAGAAAGATTACTATACACGGTTTGCGGATTTCCTGCTGAACTACTAATATGAGTTACCAAACAAATGATGGTTTGTTTATGAAATAAATCGCCCGCCAAAATGGTGTGTTGTAGGTCTGTGAGCGGCATCTTGCGCAAGATGCCAGCCTCCAGGTTATGAAACACCATTTGGGTGGGCAGTTCATTTCAAAACTGGGGTGTAGGTGTGAATTTTTGATATTCGCACGAATGGAAATATGCTTAAAATCCTAATGTGCAATATCACTGATATTCAGCCTGATGACTTGTCTGAAGTTTCATCTGCTATGTTGCATTACATTAATCATTTCGTAAATTACCAGACTAATAATGCAGATTATTAGTTACTGTTCACAGGCAGGCATTTTCTGAACTGAAAATGCCGTATGATACAGTGGTGGCAGCAGATTTTGCCGATTTGGAATGCGAAGCATCGGCAAAATCCGTTACTGGAACGAGGTACGAGTGAACAGTAACGATTATTAGTCCAAGTATGTATGGTTAAAAGCATAGATATAACAGATTTCGTCGAGATTTTTCGACATTTTTAAAATGAACGTCACAAAAATTTACGCACCCCCAAGGTTGTAAAATGAGTTCCCCGGCGAAGGGTGGTTCACAACCTTGCGGCTGGCAAATTGCATCAAGCCGAGACCTGTTTTGTGACTCTGGAAGAAAATTAGGCAATCTTAGTCTGCCTGTCCGTAACACAGTGTTGTGCTGTCATGGACGGCAGCACAAGTCTTAATGTGCCCGGATGGCACATTTAAGACGCACACGTCACTCCGCCACAACCTGTACCAGGCAGCCTTAGATTGTCTTATTTTCGGACAACGGAAACAAAACAGTCCCGACTTGATGCAATTTGCCACTCAAAGACCTGCAACCACCCTTCGCCGGGGAACTCATAACCCAACAAACCACAATTTAGCGGAGAACTTATTGCTCTAACTTATGATATTACCTTCGCCCTCCAGTTCACTTCACTATCACTACCGAATATCCCGGCATTGTGAGTATTCCATCGGAAAAGGCAGCTTCTTTTGCATCCGTCAGCAGCACTCCACCAATTTCAAGCTCACTTCCGCTCTTTTCTCCAACTGTAACTCCGGATAAATCTACATCCGCACTCTCCGGAGCAAGATTGTAAACCAGAAGTATTTCCGAATCACCATATGTTTTCTTTATGACACATACCTTGTCATCTGAAATATTCTCCTCAAACTTTACTGTTCCACGGGCTATTTCCGGGTACTCATTGCGGAGTTTTATCGTCTGTTTTACAAACTGGTAAATAGAGTTTCCATCTTCCTCCTGTGTTTCGAGCGCACCGTATTTCATTTTTATGGCATCCATATCAGCAGGTCCCTTGCACATTCCATCGACTGCGCTATCTTCGCTCCAATACATCGGTGCACGCTTATTTTCATCCTTACCGGAACCCTTCATGCCCAGTTCCTCTCCATAATACAGAAAAGCACTTCCAGACATCAACAGATTCATTGCCTGCGCGATCTTTGTCTGTTTTTCACTGTCATCCCCAGAATAATAACCTGCGCCTCGTGCCATATCATGATTTGTGTAAAATGGTGCATCGATATAGCTGTCACTGTACTGGGAAAGATTATCCTGTAGATTTACCAACGCCTTTCCATAGGAAGATGCCGAACCATTTTTAAGCACGGAAGTGATCGTTCCGGTGCTGTCCGCAAAAGAAAAATCAAAACAGCTGTCAATACCACTCTCATAGTATTTTGCGTAGGTATTCTGATCCGTCCAGACCTCCGCCACGATATAGGCATCCTCTTTTTTCTCTTTTACCATGGAATGAAACCATGACAACACTTCCACATTTTTATCCACACTTCCGCTGTAATACTCTTTTGCCGCATCCAGGCGGAATCCGTCCACCCCCAGATCAAGCCAGAAGTCTACGATCTTGTCAAATTCATCACGGACTGCCTGACTGCCAAGGTTTAAATCCGGCATCTCGCTCCAGAACTGCGCCTCATAATACCAGTCTGTACCATCGAGCTTACTGTAACCGCCCTGCATTTCCTTAGAAAAATTATAGTAATCCACATAAGGACACTCCGACGCATCCGGCTCTGCTCCCTCCGGCAGGTTTTTCAGGTAATCTGCTGCCGTTTTAAACCATTCATGCTGGGAGGAAGTATGGTTCATGACAAGATCGATAATGACATTGATTCCCCTCTCATGACATGCGGCGATCAGATTTTTAAAATCGTCCATCGTACCGTATTCCGGGTCAATATCACAGTAATCCGTCACATCATATTTATGGTAGGTTGTCGATGGCATGACCGGCATCAGCCAGATTCCGTTACATCCAAGATCCGTATCTGTCGCCGGATCACCGTCATTGATATAATCTAACTTTTCTGTCAGACCATTCAGATCCCCGATGCCGTCCCCGTCGCTGTCAAAAAAGCTGTACACAAACACCTCATACCAGGTACGGTAATTATCATCAATGATCTGTTCATCCCCGGTATTGACTTCCTGCATCAGAGAAAGGGCGGTCACTCCCCCCTCCTTCGTGTCAGCATCTGCATTTTCATCCTGCCCGGCAGAAGCTATGGCTTGATCCGCAGAACTTTCCGTCGCCATTCCATTCGAATTATCCACAGCATTCCCTGCTGAAGCTGTCCCATTTCCACATCCCCCTGCGGAAACTATCAACATACCGGCTAAAACAGCCGCAATGATTCTCTTTTTCATCTCAGTCCTCATTTCTGCGCATATATGCCTGCGCTTTTTCAATTATGTTAAAGTCACAATAGTGCACCCAAGCTTCCTGATTACACTATTTGACCTCAGCATCCTTCAATTACTCTATTAGAATAAAGAGTCGCTTGCGACTCTTTCGCGCTCGAGCGGTGCTGTTTACAGCTAACTTCTGCTCCGCAAGATGCGCATCCTGCCCGGAGGGCTTTTAAATTCATAGGACGCAATTTCCTATGAATTTAAAAAGAGAGCAGAAACAAACCGTCCCTGCTCTCCCGGCAGACTTCCCATCTGCCCAATGACACACCAAAATGTGCCTTCATATTCAATTTGTATCCTGTGGATCAGCCCTTGACAGCTCCGGTCATACCTTCCACATAGAACTTCTGTGTCATTAAGAACAGAATTGCAATCGGAATTGATACCACAACTGCACCTGCAGCGAAACAGGTATACCAGCTGTCGATATACTCTTTCTCAAGCATCTTCCAAAGACCAATAGACACCGTATAATACTGTGCATCTGCACGGCAGATAACTTTACCAAAAATAAAGTCAACCCATGGTCCCATAAAGGATGTTAAAATCGTATATACGATGATCGGCTTACTGAGCGGTACAGTAATCTTTGTAAATACATTCCATCTTGTCGCTCCATCGATAATCGCTGCCTCATCCAGCGATTTTGAGATTGTATCAAAAAATCCCTTCGCAACATAAAATCCTGCACCGGAACCGGCGGAGAACACGATGATAAGTGCTACACGGATCATTGCACCATCTGCTAAATTAAGTGCTCTTAAAATATAGTACACAGCGATCATGGACATGAAAGATGGAAACAGACCAATGATCATCGCAATATTCATAAACGGTTTTCTCATCTTAAATCGCATTCTTGACATACTGTATGCCACTGAAAGTACAAAGATGGTAGAAATGATGCAGGTAAAAATTGCGATCACAAAGGTATTCATAAACATCTTCGGAAAGTTTAAAATACTGGTGTCTGTAAATAATTTGATGTAATTATTAAATGTATATGTTTTCGGGAAAAATGTACTTACATAAGAACCTTTCTCTCCACGGAAACTTGTAAGGATTACCCAGAAAATCGGGAGAACCCAGATAAATGCCAGTATTGCCAGGAAAATGTGAACAATCACATTTATCACTGTTTTACGGATTTTCGCCGTATTGGATGCACCACTTTTTTTCGCAGCCACTGCTGCTGTACTCGTATGTGTCGTGTTCATTACATGAATCCCTCCTCATCTTTATAGGATGCGGTATTGCGATATGTTACCAATGCTACGATCGCAAGTACAATAAATGTCATAATACCGATAACGGCACCTAAGTTATAGTAGTTCTTATCAACTGTCAGCTTATACAGCCAGGTAACAAGAAGATCCGTCTTTCCTGCTGTTGCATCCACCGGAGTAGGATTTCCGCCAGACAGAAGGAAGATAACGTTGAAGTTATTGATATTTCCCGTAAACTGTGTGATCAGGTACGGTGTCATAACGAATAACATGTAAGGCAATGTGATCTTGAAGAAAGTCTGTACAGCATTCGCTCCGTCGATCTTTGCTGCCTCATAAAGTTCACCCGGAATATTCTGTAAAATACCGGTTACCTGAAGTAACGTATACGGAATACCTACCCAGAGATTAATAACAATAACCGTTACTCTTGCCCATGTTGCGTTTGAGAAAAACGGTAATGCGGTATCGATCAGACCATATTTTAACAACAATGTATTTACGATACCGGTCGGCTGTAACATAGTACGCATGATCAGCAGTGATACGAACTGCGGTACTGCGATGGAAAGTACAAAACAGAATCTCCAGAATGCCTTTCCTTTTGTCTCCTTACGGTTGATGATAATTGCTAAGATCATACCGAGGATATAGTTTAATGCGGTTGCTACAATGGCCCAGATCAGTGTCCATCCTAATACGGAATAGAACTGCTTGCCGATGCTGTCACCGAAGTTTAAAATCTTCTTGAAATTTGCCAGTCCCACCCAGTCAAATAATACCAGATGATCGTTGACTTTACTGTAGTTCGTGAACGCCATGGTAATGTTATAGATCAGTGGTAAGATCGTAAAAATTAAAATTCCCATAACCGGCGCTGCCAACAGTAATTTATATAAATTTTGATCTAACAAACTCTTGCAGTCTTCTTTAAAGTTGTTTAAGTGCTTTCCTGATTTTGCCAGTACTTCCGATTTATAAGAGCTCTTTACGGACTCTCTCCAGACAATGATAAACATTGCTGTAATATAAACCGTTGCCACTCCATACAACAGAATCAGTGCTGACTGGTCACCTGCTGTATATTCATAAATACTCTTTTTTTCGTTCCATACTTTTTCCTGCTCTCTCCATCCAAGAGATGGCAGCATAGATAAATTATAAATTCCTGACTGAATCATGTACCAGATATATGCAGCTTCTACTGCAAGAAACATGATTCCCTTTCCAATTTGTTTATGTGCAATATTTCCTAAGCCCATAATTAACAGGGAAAGTTTTGTGATTATATTTCCTTTTGCCACCGCATTTGTAACCGTGTACGGTGTTGAAAATTCTTTATTTTTTCCTTTTTTCATTCCAGCCTTTTTCACGTTATGGGCCTCCTTTAAATCTCAATGTAGAAACATCCAGGATGCCCGTCCGGGCACCCTGGGATTTCTATCAGAAGAAATCTTTTTACTGTGCAATGTCTGTGTTCATTGTTGTATTCATATCTTCTGTTTTCTCTGCTGCGTTATCAGCTGTAATCTCACCAGCGACCAGTGCTTTACCCATGTTCTCAGCCGGTGACCAGTAGTTGCTCATTTCGCTTACTAATGGCTGCATGATAGATGTATCTGTCATAACTTTTGTAACTGCCGTAGCAATTTCATCATCTGAGATTGCAATGTTTGTATTTGTAGGAAGGATATTTCTCATATCATAATGATCTTTCTGGGCATCTTCACCTGCAAGGTAAGCCGCTAAAGCCATGGAAACCTGCATATTCTCTGTATTTGGATTAACGCCGATTGCTTTAGATCCTATGAAGGATTTCATCTGACCCTCTGTTCCTCCGATATTTACAGTAGGAAGAGCTGCAACACCCATGTTATCGCCAAGAGCTTCTTTTACAGATTCTGCATCCCATGTACCTGAGAAAATGGCATTAACGCTGCCATCACGTAAACCGGCAATACCTGCTCCGTCTGCATCATTAATGAAGTTTGGATTCTTGCAAAGGTCTACAAGATACTCAGTAACTGCTGCTGCCTTGTCACCACTAAAATCGACACCTGCTGCTGCATCAGTACCATCACCAAATAATGTACATCCGTTTGCTACATAGAAAGCCTGAATATACCAGGAGTTAGATAATGGGAAAGAAACTTTTCCTTTTTCTAACATGGTATCAAAGCTCTTAATATCATCATCTGAAAATACACTCTTATCATAGTACATGAACCATGTATTTGATGTAAACGGGAATGCCACTACTGCATCATTGTAAGTAACAGATGCTGTAATAGAATCAGAGTTTGTTGTAGTTACATAGTCAAGATAGCTTCCTCCAAGCTCTGCTAATGCATTTGCAGATACCAGATCCGGGATGTTATCGTTTGCTAACATATATACATCTGCGGAGTTTTCAACATCCTGTGTAACCGTTGCTTTTGCATCACCCTCTGCACATACACCATAATTGAAAGTGATATCCCAGTTTGGATGAGCTGCATTAAATGCATCACACTCTTTTGCAAGCCAGCCTGTGTCCTGATCTTCCTGTGGACTCCATACTGTAATTGTACCGGACCATGGCTCATCTTCAGAATCTGCGGCTGCTGCCTCAGTACCTGCTGTCTCCTCTGCTGCTGCATCACTTGTTGTGCTGTTGTCTGCTGCTGCATCACTTGTTGTGCTGTTGTCTGCTGCTGCATCGCTTCCAGCATTGTTTGCGGCTTTGTTTCCGCATCCTGCTGCCATGGTTGTCATCATAGCTGCTACCATTAATAATGACACTGCTTTCTTTTTCATTTTTTTCCTCTCCTTTTCTTTTTCCCAAAAAGTTTTCATGAACTTTGTTTTTATATAAAATGCAATCTGCACTTTATAACATAATTATCTGTGATAAACCGACGCAAGCGTCCGGATCCATGCCCTCCGCTCCTCACTCAGTTCATCGGTTCCAATCCTCCATCTCCAGTTTCTCCCGACGGTGGATGGTGCATTCATCCGCGCTTCATTTCCAAGCTTCATCAGATCCTGCATCTGTATGATCACCACATCTGCAATGCTTGCATAGGCAGCCCGGATCAGCGCATCCGGTATTTCTTCTTTATATTTGATATTCAGATACTCGTACAGATACGCAAGTTCATAATCTGTTTTATCCCTGAAGTAACCAACAATTGTTTCATTGTCATGCGTTCCCGCATAAACGACAAGATTGCAGTCGGTGTAATTATGTGGAAGATGTTCGTTTGCCGTATCATCCCCAAATGCGAACATCAAAATCTTGATGCCCGGCCATCCGGTTCTTGCCATCAGCTTCTTCACACCCGGTATCGGACTCTTTCCTGCGATATCCTCAACGATGATGTGTGTATCTCCGATCACTTTTTCGATTGCATCCGTAAGTTTCTTTCCAGGTCCCCTACTCCACTTTCCACTTCTTCCATCTTCTGCCTTGTTCGGTACGACATAATACTTTACGATCGCTGCAAAATGATCAAGCCGTATTACATCAAACAGCTTTGCATGTTCTAACATACGCGCCTGCCACCAGGCAAATCCATCTTCTTCCATCCGGCTCCAGTTGTATACTGGACTTCCCCACTTTTGTCCATTCTCTGAAAATGCATCCGGCGGAGAACCTGCAACTCCTTTTGGCGTCCCATCCTCTTCCAATAAGAAAAGTTCCCGGTTTGCCCATACATCCACACTGTCTAATGCCACATAAAACGGAAGATCACCAATCAGCTGGATACCTCTGTTATTTGCATATTCTTTTAATTTTTTCCATTGTTTAAAAAATTCAAACTGGCAGAATTCATAGAACAATATGTCTGCATGTAACGTTGTTTCATACTCTTTTAATGCCTCAGGATCCCGGCTTCGAAGCGGTTCGTCCCACTTCTGCCATTCCTCATCACCAAAATGTTTCTTTAATGCAGTATAAAGTGCATAATCAGAAAGCCATCCGGCATTTTCTTCACAGAACCTTACAAAAGCTTCATTTTCGATATCGAATCGTGCGAACGCCATTTTCAAAACTTTAAAGCGGTTCTCATAAATCATCGCATAATCAATATCCGCTTCATCATTTCCCCAATGGAAACTTCGGATCTCTTCCACACTAAGCAGCTTCTCCTGCACAAGATCATCCAGATCGATCAGATATGGATTCCCGGCAAATGCGGAATATGACTGATATGGACTGTCTCCAAAACTGGTTGGACCGATCGGCAGCACCTGCCAGTAACGCTGTTTTAAATCCACCAGCAGATCTATAAACTGGAATGCCGCATCTCCTAATGTACCAATTCCGTATGAAGATGGTAAACTTGTGATCGCTAAGAGGATTCCTGCTCCCCTTGCCATTCTTTTTGCATCCAATGATCTTCCCCGGTCCTTCCTCTCATTTTTTTCGCTTTTTTTCGTATCTGTGATAATTTTATTACTGGAAACGTTTTTTGTCAACGAATTTGCAACTTTTAACAGCGTTTTTGCCATATTTGCCGTTTTTGCTATATCGTTTTTGTTTATTTTTACAACGAAAGCGCTCAAAAGTTTCGAAAATTTTAGTATGTCTGCTTGTCAACTTTTTGTTTTCTTTATATAATATAAAAAAATCAACTGTTTTTACTAAGGAGAGGATCTTACCCATGGCAACAATCAAAGATATTGCAACAAGACTCGGTGTTTCCGTCAGTACCGTATCAAAAGGTTTAAATGGCGCGAGTGACATCAGCGAAGAATTACGTCAGATGGTGCTTGACACTGCAGTTGAAATGGGATACGCAACAAAAAAATCAAAGAAAAAAGAAAACCGCAAACTGGCGGTTTTTATCGAAAATATGGAATATGAAACGGAAGATCAGTTTGGCTACGATATCGTACTCGGTTTCAAACAGAATGCTTTCCGCCATAATTGGGATGTCACCGTTATTCCGGTCACACCTGCTTTTCAGCTTACAGAAAAATATGATACATACATGTTAAAGAACGGTTTCTGCGGTGCCTTTTTAGTCGGATTCGCCCTGCATGACGAATGGATGCAACAGCTTTCCCACACCACAATGCCGACTGTTCTCTTTGATAACTATATCGAAAAAAATCCGAACGTCTGCTACGTCGGCACCGATAACTATGAGGGCATCGACGCAGCCGTAGATCATCTTTATACGCTCGGTCACAAAAAAATTGCTTTCTTAAACGGTTCCCTGCACTCCATGGTATCCGAGCAGCGCCAGGAAGCATTTTATAACAGCATGAAAGCTCACGGACTGACTGTTGATGAGAAGCTGACCGCCTACGGCTATTATGTGGCAGACAGCGCAAAGTATCACGTCCCGACGTTTCTCGGCGCAGGTGCGACTGCGATCATCTGCGGCAACGATCTGATTGCTTCCGGTGTGATCGCTGAGTGTAAGCTGCGCGGTTTCCGTGTTCCGGAGGATATCAGCGTTGTCGGTTTTGATGACCTGCCGCTCTCTGCTTCCTTAGAACCGCCGCTTACCACGGTCCGTCAGGAGCGCAATGAGCTTGGAAAATGCGCTTACGTCGTTTTGAATTCGCTGGTGCACCACATCCCGTTCTGCCGGACGCAGATCCGGGCAAGACTCATCGAGAGAGAGTCGACGGCACGCTGTCCGGCGGTGCCGGAGATTAAACCGCTGGCTTAAAACTGCCAACAGATTTATCAACACTACTCTGCGTTTCGGACCGCCTCGTATACGGGGCGGTTTTCTTTTGCCGGAAGGCAGATCAGCAGAAACATGGCGGTAAGTTCTATCGTCGCGAGCAGCAGAATTGCAAACCGGTAAGACATGATCTGTCCCAGTGCTCCCGCTGCCATCTGGAATGCCACACTTCCGATCGCAAATACCATATTAAAAAATGCGTTGATACGCGCCCGCATATTTTCGGGCAGATAGCTCTGCACTGCTGTCTCACGGATAGTCGCACTTGAGATGCCAAGTGCCCCACAAAGGAAACGGTTACACAGCATCAGCGGATATGGCAGATATAAAAGTAAAATATCCATCAGTCCATAGACCGTATAGACAAATTTGGTAAACGCATAACGTTTTTTTACCGGTATTTCTTTTTTATACTGAAAAATGCCGCCAAGTCCCCGCCCGATCATTTCCGCACTTTTTAAAAATCCAAGCATCGTAACCGTAAGCCACGGCACTGTCTGGTAAAACGCCTGTATCAGTACGGTATTTCCATCTGACACACCGCTTGTGATACTCATATAAGTATAGATGTTACGAATGCCCTTTTCTTTTTTCAGATAATGAAATCCTTCCCTGATATCCTGACAATACTGCTTCCAGGTATAATCGTCCTGTGCTTCTTCCTTTTCCTCATGAATCCGGCTCTCCACGATGACAGATACCATCGTGATACCGGCAACCAGATAAAAAATGTGTGCCATGGATATTTTTTCATACAAAAAGGTTGCCGCCGGGGACATTGCAATAATGACAAGCGGATAGATCGTATTGCTGACCGCATAACCCTTCTGCTCCATCCCATTCGGTATCAGATTTGGATACCATGCATCATATGCAAGACGGTAAAACACTGAGATTGTTCCCACTGCAAGGACAAATATCAGATACAACAGGTAATTGAATGCATGACCACTGATATAGAGTCCCATTACCGCATACAATACCGCCGTTACAATATCCAGTCCGACGATCCATTTTTTCTTTCCGCCTTTATCAATTAATGGAGCAACTAAAACAGAAAGGACAATGTCCGGCAAAACGCCACAGATCAGTACCAATGCTGATAAAAATGTAGATCCGGTCTCATCAAATACCAAAAGGCTGATCGGCAGGTTCATGGCTTCGCCACCTACGGCTGTTAAAATGGTTGCTATGGCGATACTGGTGAAATCTTTTGTCCAGAGTGTTTTTTGCTGGTGTGACATGTTTTTCCCTCATTTCATGTTTTGTAGTATAACGTAATGTTTATGATGTCCGGAGCAAATAGTGGATTCCAGACATCATATATCGATTGCTACAGTTATTATATATTCCACTTTAAACTAGATAAAGCGAATTGATTTGGGAAAATCGGCACAAAAAAAGCACGCTAAAACGTACTTTTTCTGGTCTTTGCGGAAATTTGTTCACTAAACTCCAGTGCCTTTTTATATTTTCGCTGCCTCGTATAGGCTTCTAAAATCACATTTTTATACTGATAGAGGAAACCAAACGACTTTTCTTTTATGAGTGCCCTGATCAGTCGTTCGATCAGATCTAAATATGCCGGATCCGCCGTAAAGTCTTGCTTTTGTTCCATGCAAAGTTCCTCATACATCAGACGCTCTGCCATCTTACCCTTCATATCTTTCCGGGAAAGTAACTGTTTCATTATTGCAAGATAATGATCCGCCTCCCTGGTATTTCCAAGGAGAAGATGTAACCATGCCTTTTTATGACAGAGCAGGAAATCTTCTGACCGGACACGGTTTAAACAGTCGAGTGCTTCCTCATATCTTCCAACTGCAAGATAGGTCGCCCCCATATTATAATATAATCCCTGCTCGTATTCTTTCCACCATCCGGTATTCTGTAATAGTCTTCTGGTGCGCTCATAATAGACGGTCATCATCTCATCCATATCGACACATGCATATGCGCTTCCATTCATAAAATAATAATCCACCAGTGCATATACATTTCCCTCTTCTAATGCCGCCGTCACAAAACGGTTCTCCATCCGGTGAATCGCGTCGTATTCTGCCTGTTCATAATAACCGGAAATCAGACAGCTCATGCCAAGCGTGTTCTGCAGTCCGTGCTGTACTTTCTGATACCACTCCATTTTCTCTGCCGGATCTTTTGTGAGTCTTGAACAGACCAGACTGTAATAGGCATACTGTTTTTCATCCATGCAGTCTTCTAACTGCGCTAAAGTGCTGACATTCTCATTCAAAAAATTCTGTATGTCATTTCCATCCGCTTCTTTTTTCATCAAACTTTCGATAAAGCTCTCATCTACTTCTTTCCATGTGCTCTCACTGTAATAAATTGCGGACACCAGTCTGATATCGATTGTAAGCGGTGACATCAAAAGCCAGTCCCATTTTCCGGCAAGTTTTTTCCATACCGTTTCATTTTCCAGCCCATATTGCAGATTGTAAAAAAATTCATCTATCTGTTTCCTGCTCTCAGTAAGAAACGCAGAATCTGTCTCATAATTGATTCCAAGTCTTGCAAAAAGCTGCTTTAAAATTGCCATATCCGGCTCCGCCGATCCACGCTCGATTTTACTTAAATACGAAACCACACAGATGCCATAGCAGACTTCTTTCTGCCCCTTTCCCTGTCTGATCCGCTCCGCGCGCAAAATCATCCCTGCCGGATTTTTTTCTTTTCTATTCATGCTTATTTTCCAAATTTTTGTCTCTGTGAACTATCTATCGTCTTTATAAAGCCCATTGGATTTTTCTGTTATAAAATTGCCTCTTAAATCGGCGCAAGCAGGTACTCACACAAAATCTGATATAATTTTTGCGGTTCAACCGGTTTTGCAATATGTGCATTCATGCCCGCTTCCTTGCATTTTCTCACATCTTCCAGCGTATCGTCTGCACTCAATGCTATGATCGGAATGATCTGCGCATCCGGCTTTGCAACCTTCCTTATCGCTCTCGCCGCAACAAAACCGTTCATGTTTGGCATCTGGATATCCATCAGTATCGCATCAAAATGATAGGGTTCTTCCGCTTTAAACTGCTCTAATGCCGCTTTTCCATCCTGCGCACTGATCACATTTACCGCCACATGCTCTAAGATACGCCTGCTGATCTCAACATCAAGTGGATGATCCTCCACAAGCAGAACCCTCTTTCCCCGCAGGATGTTCTGTATCTCCTCCGCGGAACGGTGTGCCACTTCGATCTCCGGCTGTATCTCCGCAATCTCAATCTCAAGATGGACTTTTATCTCCGTACCTTTCTGCGGCTCGCTTTTTACCGTGATCGTTCCGCCCATCAGATCAACGATGCTTCTCACGATCGCAAGTCCGAGTCCCGCTCCGTTTCCCGGTTCACCCTGATTCACGCTCTCCTGCGTAAATGGCTGGAAGAGAATCTGCTGAAACTCTTCGCTCATTCCCATTCCGTTGTCGGACACCACATAGTCGGCACAAAATTGATTGTTGTGCGTGGCATAATTACAGATGCGGAATGTGACCTCCCCGCCCTCCGGTGTAAACTTCACCGCGTTGGAGAGCAGATTAAAAAATATCTGGAAAAACCGCACCGGATCAACCATCATATTAATGTTGATCTCCTCATGCGGCATATGAAATCGGATCCATTTGCGCTCACACATCGGCTCCATCATATTTTCCACTTCATTTAAAAATTCCGTAAACGAATACGGCTTGGGATGAAGATGGAACTTTCCGTTTTCGATCTTAGACATATCCACCAGATCATTCAAAAGTCCCATCAGAAATTCACTCGCGCCGCGTATCCGGTTTAAACACTCTTCCATCCGCTCCGGATGTTCCGTCTCTTCAAGTCCTAACGCCGTTGCCCCCACGATCACGTTCATCGGTGTCTTGATCTCGTGACTGATGCGCGACAAAAACTCTGTTTTTACTTCTGCAACTTCCTCTTTCGCTGCATCCCTCTGCACCTGCATGCGCCGCAGACGCACCGTGTCAAACAAAAACAATCCCACAAGTGCCGCGATCAGTACTGCGATCAACATTGTCTGTTCCATAACAAAAACCCCCAGTGGTTTCTACTCTTCATAAATGACTGCCTGTTTTCCGGCAATCTTATAAGGATAATTTTACCATAGGGGTTTGGTGGGGTGCAACTGGATTAGGGGGAGAAATCACTTTAACTTTCTGTTGCAGATACACTTGTCAAATGTTTGAAATATGATTTATTTTCATTCTTTTCCAAGCACTCCCAGCACTTTGTGCAGCAGCCGGTACAACTCATCAGCATCTTCTTTCTCCAGACACACGCAGCAGCCCATTTTTTTTGGCACCAGAACGGCATCCTCTTTCAGCTTTTCGCCGAGTTCTGTGATCGTCACATTTAACACACGCTCATCCTCACTGTCCCTTGCGCGTACAAGATAGCCTTTCTGCTCAAGCTTTTTCAGGACAGGCGTGAGTGTGCCGGAATCCAGATATAAAAGTGCTCCCATATCTTTCACGCTGATCTGTCTGTGTTCCCAGAGCACCATCATCGCGATATACTGCGTGTATGTCAGGTCAAGCTCATCTAAAAAAGGCTTGTACTTGCGCACGATCTCTTTGGAACAGGCGTAAAGTGGAAAACACAACTGGTTTTCCAGTTTTAATGCATCATATTTATCTGGCATGATAATCCTCATTTCTACCGGCACACCATTCTGCAATCCAGGTTGTTCCCAGACGATGTGCCAGTTCACAGTCAGCTCTTTCTAATTCAGATGTTCCTCGATAAAGCTGCGCATTGCGTCTTTCGGCTGGAATCCAACCGTTCTTGCCACTTCCACGCCATCTTTTAACACGATGACTGCCGGGATGCTGACAATGCGGTACTCCTGTGCAAGTCCCATGTTTTCATCGGAATCTGCGTTGTAAAACTCTGCCTTGCCGGAGAGTTCCTCGGATAATTCTTCCATCACCGGTGCTAACATCTGGCACGGTCCGCACCATACTGCGGAAAAATCAACAACTGCTGCACCTTTTTTTGCTTCATTTAAATCGTTATTTGTAATTTTCTTTACCATAATATTTTCCTTTCCTGCGCAGTTCTTTGCGCATGACACACTGTTTTTTGTGATATATTTGTTGTAAAATACGTTCCGGTTTTAGTCCCACACATTTCTGTTCATGCGGGCTGCCTCTTTACTGCTTCCCGGCTTCGCGTTTTTTCGCATCCAGATAAGCCACTGCGGATAATGCCGCAACATTGCCCTGTCCGGCTGCTTTGATATACTGATACGGTGTTCCCGTAATATCTCCACAGGCGAAAAGTCCCGGAATATTTGTCTCCATCGACAGATTGACCTTTACATGATTTCCGTCTAATTCCAGACCCGGCACAAGCTGTTTCGGGGATACGGCATCCCGCAGTACAAAAATGCCATCCACAAGGTACTCCCCCTGCTCTGTGCGAAGTCCCTCAACTTTCTTTTCACCAAAGATCTCCTTCGGACGTTCTTTGATCACCGTTACCTGCTCTGATACGCCAGGTACATCCTGATACATTGGAAAATAAAGTATCTCTGCTGCCACTTCCGCAAGAAAATCGGCTTCGTGTTCCGCATCTTTTCCGTAACCGATGACGGCAACCTTCTTTCCTTTATAAAAGCATGCATCACAGGTCGCACAGTAGCTGACACCCCGTCCTAACATCTCTTCCTCGCCCGGAAGTGTCTTGCCGGAGACAACGCCGCACGCTAAGATCACACTCTTTGCCTCAAGCACTTCCCCGCCTGCCTGGATTGCAAAATAGTCGCCCATCGCATAGACTGTGCCGATCCGGCTGTCCGTAATATTGATCTCCATCATGGCAAGCTGCTTTTCAAACGCCTTCGCCATATCCGCTCCGGTCACCGCCGGGAGTCCCGGATAGTTCATGATCTGATGCGCCTTGCTGACCTTGTCGCTCATCTGCTTTTTCCCGATCAGCAAAATATTTTTATTTCTTACCTTTGCCGTCAATGCAGCAGAAACGCCGCCAGGTCCGGTTCCGATAATCGCTATGTCTGCTCTCTCCATTTTTCTCTCCATCTCAAAATCATTGTTTTAAATTTAATTGTGTGCAATCTTTACGCTTTTTATCTTACAGGAAGATACCATCACTTGTCAAGTAAAAAAAGAACCGTGAGATTATTTTCTCACAGTTCTCTTTTCCTATACGTTATTTTATTTTGCTGTAAACTTGTATACTTTCGACCTTGTTACCCATGTATCACGCTCCGTCGGATAATATTTCGAATCCATCAGACAGTATTTGGAGCCTTTTTTCAGTTTCAGATTTTTTTATACGCTCACACTTCTCCCTCTTTCAATATCTTTTTAATGTTGAGGAAAAATAATGTCGCTGCAACTGTCACCGAAATAAAATCCGAAACCGGCTCTGCTAAAAAAACGGCAAATACTTTATCTGCAAAGAAATGCGGCAGGATATAAATCAGCGGGATCAGCAGGATAATCTTTCGCAGACACGCAATAAACAATGAGATTTTTGCCTGTCCGAGTGCCATGAATACCTGCTGCACCGCAAGCTGGATCCCGAATACTCCGGTCGCTGCCATATAGATGCGCAGTGCCCATTTTGTCATTTCAAATAATTCCTGTGAACTGCTGTTGAACAGATGCACAAAAAATCCAGGTGCGATTTCCACCGCCAGACAGAAGATCATCGTGTATGTAAAACTGCAGATCATAAGCAGACGATATGCCTTTTTCACACGATCCATCTTTTTTGCTCCATAATTAAAACTCATGATCGGCTGCGCTCCCTGTGCAATTCCCTGCACCGGCATAAACTGAAGCTGCATAATACTGCTTAAGATCGTCATGGCTCCGACCGCCACATCACCGCCGTAGCGTGATAAAGATGCGTTAAATGCAATATTGATTGCGCTCTCCGTCGCATTCATGATAAAAGGCGATACACCAAGTGCACATACCGGCAAAAGTACGGAGGCTTTCGGCTTAAAATACTTTGTCTTTATTTTCAGCTTTGTCTGTTTTCCCGTCAGAAAAAGGATGACCCATACCGCTGAAATTGCCTGTGAGATCACCGTTGCAAGCGCGGCTCCCTGCACACCCATGCCAAATACGAAAATAAAGACCGGATCTAAAATGATATTGCAGACTGCCCCGATCAGAACCGTTTTCATACCGACTTTGGAAAATCCCTGTGTATTGATAAAGGAATTTAATCCCATCGTAAGCATGACAAACAAAGTCCCTTTTCCGTAAATGTTCAGATAAGAAAGTGCATACGGCAGCGTATTGTCACTTGCACCAAACAGCATCAGAAGCGGCTCCGCTGCAAACTGCAGTACCACAACTAAAATCAATGCGATCACGATCAATGCCATGGTACAGTTGCCGAGTATCTCCTCCGCCTCATCATTTTTGCCTTTTCCCATGAAAATAGCAACACGCGGCGCCCCGCCATACCCGATCAGACCGGAAAATGCCGTGACAATCATCAGAATCGGGAAGCAGAGTCCAAGACCGGTCAGTGCCACGCCCCCGTTTTCCGGGATATGACCGATATAAATACGATCCACCAGATTGTAAAGAAGATTGACGAGCTGTGCGATCACAGATGGTACCGCCAAGGTCAGCAAAAGTCTGCCGACGCTTCCCTCGCCGAGATTAATTTCATTTTTTGACTGTTTCATTTATATCCTCTTTTCCTGAACTTATTTTTAACCATGTAGCTATAAAAAACTGCTTCCAGTTTCTCTGTTTATAAATCATGTGTTGCAGCAAATTTTTCCAGAATCTTTTTCTGCTTATAATGATAATAAATGATCATCCCCACCGCGCTGACCAGCCATGTAATTGGGTAACATGCCACGATCTGTGAGAGTGTGCCATCCGGTACGATCCAGGTGACCCATACGACACGCAGCACACAGATACCGATCATCGTCATTGCCGTCGTCACGATCACATGCCCCTGCGCGCGCAGTGCGCCGGAATATACTTCGATAAACACAAACAGAAAATAGGTCGGCGATATGATCTGCATCATGCTAAGACCAATTTCCACTACATTCGCATCTGTGGTAAATATGCCAAATAAAAATCTTCCCGCCGACATTAAGATCACACTCAGAAGAATCGCAGTTACAAGTGCCATGCCAAGACATTCCCTTGTTCCTTTGCGGACGCGGTCCATTTTTCCGGCACCAAAATTCTGACCAACGAACGTGGTCGCAGCGATTCCAAACGCACTGTTGATCATCCAGAAAAGGCTGTCTATTTTGCCAAATGCAGCCCATGCCGCCATTGTGTCAACGCCAAATCCGTTTAACGCAGCCTGCACGATCACGTTTGAAATACTGTACATGCTCGACTCGATACCGGTCGGCAGTCCGATGGCGAGCATATTTTTCAGCACACTTTTATGGATCCTGATTTCGCGTGGAATTAACTTTAAGCCGGCAGTATGATACATTAATGCCACACTGACGAGCACAGCGCTGATCCCCTGCGCGATCAGTGTTGCCACTGCCACGCCAAGGACTCCCATTTTAAATCCAAGCACCAGCACCAGATCCAGAATAATATTGACGATGCAGCAGATGATCAGAAAATAAAGCGGACGTTTCGAATCGCCGATTGCCCGTAAGATTGCCGCTCCCATATTGTAAACAAAAATAAATAAGAGTCCCGCAAAATAAATCCGCACATAAAGTGTCGAGTCAGGCAGCAGATTTTCCGGCGTATTCATCCATTTTAAAACCATACGTGTCATAACAACACCGATCACTCCGGCAATGATACCGCCTGTGATTGCAAATGCATATGCCGTGTGCAGTGCCTTATGCAGCTGTTCCTCATTTTTTGCCCCAAAATGCTGGGAGATCATAACTGTTGCGCCGGCAGATAATCCGGTAAAAAATCCGACCACCAGATTGATGATCTGACCGGACGAACCGCTGACGCAGGATAGTGCCTCTTTTCCGACAAACCGCCCGACGATCACCGCGTCCACCGTATTGTAAAGCTGCTGGAAAAATGTTCCCACCAGTATCGGGAAAAAGAATAATAAAAGCTGTTTCCAGATGACTCCCTCTGTGATTTTATTTTCCATTGTATCTTTTGCTGACATAAAAATCTCCATTCTTGCGCAGCTTTCTGCGCATCTCAAGTTTGTGCGTAAGCACAAATCTTGCGTGTGAAAAATCTTATTTTTCACACTATTGCCTCACTTCTTGATTGTTCTTTACAAATGAATTTATTTTTTTCCGCAGATCAGATCATAACTCTCTGCGATCATCCGTCTGATTTCCTCATCCGGTATGCTTCCATCCAGAATAACGGTATTCCAGTGTTCCTTGTTCTGATGATATCCCGGAATCACCGCTGCATATGCCTCCCGCCAGAAATCGCGCCACTGCGGATCAACTTTTATATTTATGCGCATCTGTCCTTCGTACTCATAAGTCCAGAGAAATGCCTTTTTGTTCTTTTTATACCGCACCAGAATCCAGTTTGGATCGTGGAACGGTGTATCCTGATAGACATCTTTAAATGTCATGCCAAAAGATAATGCTTCCTGTCTGGTTGTCATGGACTTTCTTCCTTTCTTTTATCTTCGGATTTTACGGATAATTGTACTCAAAATACGTTCTAAAAAATGTCCTGCCATAGGTAGTCCAATAAATCCGCTTTTTAATAATAGTAATCCGGCTCCCATAGAAAACAGAAAAGATGCCGCTATCTCTATTACTATTTTCCGGTCAAATTTTAATTTGCAGATCAGACATTGTATACAGATGCTGATACACCAGGCAAACGCTGTAACCGGTATGGACAAATACAAATCTAATCCCCAGTGCATGAAAAGAACACCGCTAAATGTCTGCATCATCATACGCTGCGGGATTTCCATACAGACACCATCTAACGCATAAAGCAATAATTCTTTTCCGCGTGGGATTTCCGCAACCTGATTTATGGAAATGACAATGGCTGACAATAATACTGTAACAGCCAGAATCATCCAGTTTTTCCAATCAGCAAGACTATGATAATTCCATAATTCCAGTCTGTTGTATTTTAAGATGAAAACTAATGGTATCACAGATGCGGCTATTACACTATAGCGTTCCAAAAATTTTACTTTTGACTTTTCCACACATATCTGTATCAGAAAATTAAGCCCAAACCATACTCCTGACAGCAAAATTCCTGAAACTAAAGTTAAAATTATATAAATCATCTTTATTACTGCAGCTCCCTCACTTCTCTCATAACCATCAGCTCCCGCTCCACCCACGGAATATGTTCCACATCAGCTACCCTGTTTTCCTCTCCTGTGCTATATACAATGACGAAACCTTAAGTCCTGTCTGTTGCAGTACTTATGCCTTTATCTGCTCATAAGCTGCTTGTCTCCGCTCCGCTTCGATCCGTGCCAGACAAAGGTTCCCCGGACCTTTAGCGCCCCTTAAATTCAGATAAATCCATATCCTCCAGGGAGAAGTCCACCTTCACTTTTCTTGTATCGACCATTCACTTGGAAAGCAAGACAACTGTCTCAACATGTGTCGATAGGGTATTTTAGATGCACTTTCCAGAGTTTTCACTGTACTCTGGGAGTGAAAAATGTTGCACTCCTCTCTGATAAGGCTGCAAAAATTGACATGATGCACTCTCTCCTGCCCCTGCATAGAAAAAGATTGCATTGTATTTTAGATGTAAGCCAGATCAGCTTACGATTGACTCTGCTCTTTCTCTATGGTCCACTACTCATCCCTTGATGATAACTTCTAAGATATTGTACCATAGATTGTTTATTTGGGAAATTACTTCCCGATAAAAATGGGCAGAAGAAAACCTCCAAATCTGTTGGGGACTTGGAGGCTTGATTCCGACCATTTTTTCACAGAAAACTTTTTTCCTGCTACCATAAAAGAACTATGCAAACGCAGATTCCTTCCCTGCAATAATTGCTTTACTTCTTCTACATTTTTATCTGTATTCGTATTTATTGTATATATGATACACAATATTATTAACGAATTAATATATCAGATACATTAAATTTGATATTTCTACTGTATTTAGCTTTGTACATAAATAACTCCAATCCTTTCATTGCTATCTCTTTTTCAATCATAGGTGACAATGTTATGTTCTCTAAAATTTCCTCACAAAATTTTATATCAATATATGGTGAAATTATTCCCTCTTTTATTTGATACCCCGGTACAAAATCCAATGTCTCTTCTATATCCATTGGTATCTTTAATACAAACCTATATTCTTTTTCATTTCTAAATGCTGAATCTTTAAAAAACAATCTATATAACTCAATGGTATTGATAATTTCTTCTTGAGCTTCTTGTAAATAAATATTCCAATAATCATCAAAATTTACTTCTTGCTTTATCTCCCAAAGTTTTTCATCTAACATTCGTATTAATTCAAAGATCATCTCCTCTTGCTCACAAATATTATATACTACTGGTCCATACCACATTTCATAATCATCATATTCTAGGCTTTCTAAGTTCTCAATTATGTTTCTTAAAGATATACCTATATTATATCCTTGATACTTTCCATTTTTAATATAATAATTCCACATATTCAATGAATCATTATCTGTTGATGTGCAAAAAACATAATATCTTTCTTTTAAATGCCTTTCTTTCACATATACCTCATAATCATCTTTGAGCCACAGATCCACACTTTCAACTAAATGTTGGTTTCTCATTTTCGGTGCTAATTCATTTACTACTTTGCATAATGGTTTCTTAATGTAAATATACTCTAATTTATCATTAAAAAATTGACAATCAGTAAAACGCAATGTTCTATTTTGTAATATTGACAACATTCCTTCTGGTGAAGTGTAATGATATGTATTATCAATATTCTCTTTCTGGTTTCTATATATTAGTTGTCTTATTTTCAATAATAATACCTCCCTATTAAAATTTAACCCCATGATCATAAAGTTATATATTCAAGCTTCCCTTTACCATAGCTGTTTAAAATCAATATTCTGCATTCTTTCCTATTGCTGCATAAAAAAGGATTAATTTAAACCTAAACCAGACCAGCATACAATCAACTTTACTTTTTTACTTATAAATTAATACTTCCAAAACTTCTTCCATATATTGTATCACAGATTATTTTGTTTTAGAAATCACTTTTCTCTCAAATGGGCAGAAGAAAACCTCCAAATCTGTTGGGGAACTTGGAGGTTTGATTCCAACCATTTTCAAAAAACTAATACTTCTTATTCAGCTTGTACTAAATTTTCATTTAATTTTTCTATTATTTCGTTTAAGTATTTTATAAATTCCTCAGTATGCTTAACTGCAAATACCTTTTCATTTTTCTGTAAATTTTCTTTTTGTTCTTTCAGCAATTCTTGCAGTTTTCGGAAACCTACAAGACTCTCCTCCACTCTTATATCTGGCGATATAATATTTCCTTTCCACATTTTATTGAAATAATATGAAAACTGATGTTTATCGAAATTATTCCCTTTAGCATATGCTTCTGCAGTAATAATTGCCATTTCCACATCAAACACATTAAACCTCTTATTTTGGCATATAGTAAATGCCGTCATTGCATTTTCTTGCATTTCTTCAACATATAGTTTTTTATTATTACTAAACATTAATAATTTTCCCGTTTGGAACTCTTCTATGCTTTGATATGTTTTCCATTCTTCTTCTGTAAAATCTTCTTTATTATCTGCACCTATAATCGTATGAACTTGCTGCCCCTCTTTTCGTGAATCTAATAAATTGTTTATTACCTTATTAATCCCAATTCGAACTTTATTCCAATCTACCCTCACTGGTAACTTAAAATCATAATATCTTCCCCAATAATTATTCCATATAAAATCCACATACTCATCCAGACTAAGTTCTCCTGCATATGCCATCTTAACTACTTGTGGAAATCCTTCAACGATTACCTCTTCTTCAATATCCATAATCTGATTGGTTCGAACAATATCGGATGGCGTTTCCGCTTTTTTTCTTGATTTAATTATCTCTATTTCGTAATTAAGAGCATCAATATCCCATATACCTCGAAGAATCCATTTTTTCACTGTTGCAAACATATATTTATTTTGAAAAGCGGGGTACAACTTCTGAACCTCATTATCCGAAAACAATGTTCCATAATGTCCTTCCTTCGCTATATTTGCTTTGTATGCAATTACATACGAAATAAAGCTATAAAACCATTTATCTATATCTTCAAATCCGTTTTTAGTCAAAATCCCATACACTCGATAAAAATCTGCTATCGCACATTTAAGACTTCGTATATTATGCGGTCTTTTATCATTCTGAGATTCATTATAAGTATTTCTATCAGGTGCAAATAATTCTAATATTCCCTCTTCACATTCCTTCACAAAGTCCCTATATTTTTCATCTTGATATTTAGTTTTATCAACAATTGTATCTACAATGCTTGCATAATCAGGTATATACTGAACGGTTCGATGTATAATTTTTTCTTTAATTTCATTGTAAGACAATTCGTCAATATCTTTTTGGGATTTGCACTTTATCTTTCCTGCTATTCTTTGTGGAGTATTGGTATTATCTTCATTCTTAACAGTATCTATTTCAACCTCTATTGGCACAGCAGTTATTTGCTTTGAACCTCTCATCTTTTCCTGATTGGCTATAATAATTGTATGAAATTTCTGGTTCTCACAATATTCATTAATCGCTCCAAGAATATCAACTGTCTCTAAACAACAACGTTCCAAATCATCAAAAACTAAAATTACCAGTTTCTTGTTTATCACATTTTTTATTTCCACAAAAGAAAACCAGTCTGTATTTGCTATTCCTCTAATCCACTCTGGCAAAAATTCTAATTTGCTTGTTATATCTTTTCCCTTTTGAACCTTTTTTGCAACCGCATCCCAATTTTTCCCTTTATTATATTCACTAATCCATGCCTGTTTAACTGCCATATGTATTCCTTCAATACTTGCTATTCCAAATAAGGAAATACGAATTATATGTGCTTTGTTTTCCAATGCATCTTTCAAATCATTATCGATAAGATATGTTTTTCCACATCCCCATTCTCCAGTCAATAGTATAGCTCCGACTGGTTCAGGCTCTTCACAATAATATAACAATTCATCCAATGTTCTCATTTGAATTTTTCCTCTACATATAGTTTTTCAATTTACATGTTGCAAATTAGATATTTTAAAATTTCTTCCTTATCTTCCTGTTCCATTTCTCCTAAATATCTTTTATGTTTCAATAAAATGTTTTTTTCTTAATTTTTCCAAACTATTAAACAGAAGCCTTCAAGTTATTAAACTCAAAGGCTTCTCATTTTCATCAAAAATTTTCTTATGCAAGTGCAGGTTCCTTCCCTGCAATAATCGCTTTCACTTCTTCTATATCCTTATCTGTGGCTGAGGCTATCTGCTCTGCTGTAAAACCATTCTTATACATTTTCATAATGAGTCCTGCCTCTCCAATCGCAATACCATCTTCTTTTATTCCCTGACTCAAGTTACACATA